>ERZ1034678.31-NODE-31-length-71727-cov-25.755400_pt1 | contig 71727 bp, 69 predicted proteins | sample MGYA00520640_ERZ1034678 | MGnify/ENA primary metagenome ERZ1034678 (study PRJEB33766, sample SAMN09781767) | gut metagenome | biome: gut microbiome | host: Homo sapiens | place: Madagascar | study: EMG produced TPA metagenomics assembly of the PRJNA485056 data set...
TATAAATATAAAATAAATAAGAAAGGAGTTATATGTCAGACAATAATCTTGAAATTAGCAACTATGCTATTCATAAGCAATTGTTTGCGCAAATGGAACCTCTTTCAGGCGAGAAACTTGATAAAAAGCTAGAGTCTGTTAAAGGTTGGTTTGATAAACAATATAATTCTAATTATGTAGAATTTATAATGTTGATGTGTAAAGAAAATTCATATTATACAGTTCTTCATCTTAATGAAAGCAACCCATGGGTAATTGATTCAGCAACGAAAACCTTGGCAGAGCTTCTCGAATATCGTGGTCATATCATTGATATCACGTATAATGATTTAGCTGATGCTTATGAGTGTTGGGTAAAAGAAAAAAATGATGGAGAAATTCATATGTATTATTTGTTTACTTATGATTGGGGGGTTGTAGAAGTCTAATGTATAAAATTATTATTATCGCGGAGCCTCAAAAAAGGATTGTGGTTAATCTAATTGATTTAGATAAAGAAGTAATTGTAAATAGAACTACCACTTATCAGCCACAACTAATTGATTGTTTGAAATCTCTTGTAACTATGCAAAAAGTAAATCAAATTGGCGTGTGCGGTCCAAAGGTTTATACTACAAAAATTGCTAATGATATGAAAGAACAATTCCCGCAAGCAGAAGTAGAGGAGATTAACTAAAATGCTCAAGTATCTAATCAAATCAACCAATGAAATCCGAGTTGAAACAAAAGATGAAGCTGAAGCACTTCATCAGCAAGTAAATGAAGAAGCTGTAGACAATAACTGGACACTCTCCTCTTGGAGCGAAACAAAGAAAGAAAAAAAGTCTGGTGGAGAAGTTATTGAAGAGTGGTATATTATCAAATACACACTAACCTTTAATGATGCTAAAGATCCAGAATGGCCCATGCGATCTATTGAGTATAATATCACTGATAGCTTTGCTATGAATGAGGAGGAATAATTTGACAGAAACCATTCAAATTAAATATCTTCCAAAAGCGCCACACATGAAACAAACAGAATACGGTGATTGGATTGATTGTTTTGCTTATGAAAATATTGCTCTTAAAAAAGGAGAATATGGCTATGTGAATTTAGGCTTCTCTTGTAAACTTCCAGAAGGATATGAAGCTCATCTAGCTCCTCGTTCATCAACTTTTAAAAATTTTGGAGTAATTCAAACGAACGGAGTTGGTGTCATTGATGAGTCCTACTGCGGAAATGGCGACATCTGGATGATGCCAGTATACGCACTTCGAGATACCGTTATTGAAAAAGGTAAACGCCCTTGTCAGTTTAGAATTGTTAAAAAACAACCAACTGTTCTATTTAATGAAGTTGTTGATTTAAAAAATCCTGACAGGTCAGGGTTTGGTTCAACTGGCGCATAAAATGAACAGTGTTATTATCTCATTAGACCAAGCACTTCATATTAGCGGTTGGTGTATATTTAAAAACAAAAAAATCTCCAAGTTTGGTCACTGGGAGATTCCTGGCAATAAGCCTATTGAACAAAGACTTAACTTGGTTATTCAAAATCTAAATGAATTATATAACAAATTTAATTTTGAAGAAATTGCTTTTGAAGATATTCAATATCAGAACAACGCAGAAACATATAAAAAATTGTCGTTTGTACAAGCAACAATTATTATTTGGTGTTATAATAATAATATTAAGTTCTCTATTTTATCTCCTTCTCATTGGCGCTCAATATTGAAACAAGAATATGGAGTTTCTTTTGGCAAAAAGCGCGTTGACCAAAAGAAAGCATCTGTTGAGCTTATAAAAGATAAATTCAATATTGAGCCTACAGAAGATGAAGCTGATAGTATTTGTTTAGGTTTGGCTTATATGATTGAGAAAGAAAAAAATCAAAGCGCATTCTAAAAAGAATATTGACAAAAATCATCAAATTTGGTTTCGGTCTGTCGCTCACACGCGCGTAGAAAAAATTGGCATAAAATAAAGAAAAGGACTACACTATAAAAAGTGTAGTCCTTATTTTTTTATATTAAAATTTTGTTACCATAGAAGCGCATTCAGCACGAGAGCAAATATCATTAGGTCGTAGATTTCCTCCATTACCAATAATCTTTTTATCAATTGCCCATTTCATAGCATCTTGTGCCCAGTCAGCAACGTCTCCCCAATCTTCAAAATCTGGCTCAATGTCTGCTCCTGGTTTACCTTGAGAGCGCCAGAGCATAACCGCAAACTCTTGACGTGTACACCCATCATTAGGACGCATTTCACCGCCATTACCAGTAATGATTCCTTGCTTTTCTGCCCAAATAGCAGTAGCAGTATACCATTCCGCGATGTCTGTAAAAGGTAAAGGTTCAACATCAGCTTTCAATTTATTAGCAATAACGGCTATAGCCATAGCGCGAGTGAGTGTTTCATAAGGCTCAAAAGTAGAATCAGAGGTTCCCCGCATAAGACCTTGTTCAACAGCGTTATTCACGCAAGCAACATACCATTCACCAGGATAAAGATCACTATATTTCTTTAGTGCTTCTGGTAGACCATCAACTCTTGCTTGTTCAATCTCTTCTGGAGTAGGCTCTGCGGGGGCTTCAGGTTCTTTTGGTTCTTCATCTGCTCCATACCATGGACGAGAAATTCCAATAATTGAAGAGTAAGAACGTGCGCGACGATATACTCCGCCGCCATTAGATTGAGATCCAGAAGTTCCAGAACTAGTGTTTCCTTCGATAGTCTGCATCCAGCCTTCATCTGGATGATTCTCCTCAACAATCCCAATATGGTCAGCGACGCCATCTCCACCCCAGTCAAACATTACGAGATCTCCTGGTTGAGCGTCTTCATTATATACCATTGTTCCATTTTCATATCCAGCGTCAAGAATCCAGGGGACATAAGCGCCAGGCATACCAGGCGCAGAGACGCCTGCCCAATCTAAACAATAACTCGCGAACATCGCGCAATAAGGGACTCCAGATGTGCCATAATAAGATTCACCTGTCTTTTCAGCATACCATCGTCCAAAAACTGTTCCTTCTTCTGGATCAGTCCATCTACTATATCCTATCCACTGTTGAGCGCAGTATAAAACATCATTTACTGTCGGCATGCTCAACCTCCTTAATTTTATGCTCATCGTCTGGGCCATCGCCCGTGCCACGACCTTCTTCTACAAGGAGAGAAAGAAGTTTTGTTTCTTCTTTTACGTCTCTATTTTCCATTTACTCCTCCTTGTCTTCAAGCCCATCTTCGGGATTACCAGATTTGAATAGGGCCATAATAGGTGACAAAATAGCCATTACTGCGGCAGTTGCAATTGAAGCCCATTGAGGATCAGAGATAATACCTCCAAAGCAAAGAGGAACAGCAACTACAAGAACAGCTAAGATACCTTGAATAATCGTGCGGATGAGACGAGCTTCAAGGCTGTTATCTTCCATAAATTTCTTTAACATATAGCTCATTTCCTTCCTTTATAAAGAATTGGCAACGCAGGTGTCAATATAGGCTTGTAGATTTCTTTCGTTGTCATAATATTCTTTTATTGAAAACTCATATTCATGATATGAATATAAATTCATATATTCAAAGGGACAATTATCTACTTCATCCGCATCATCTTCTTTGTCTACTACCTCTTCTACTAATGGATGAAATTTAATATCAGTTCGAACTATGACAACATTTCTGTCATAATCAAAAGTTTTTGGCACAGCGTCATACATCGTGCCAGCCAGGACACCTTTATCAATCACCTACATTCACCACCTTTTTATATATATTTTATTATTATAAAATAGCAAATTCGTATTCTAATTATTTTTTGCTATTTATTATATATATAAAATCTCTTATCGTTTTATTTGAAAATTGCCCAAGATTTTTATTATTTATCAGTTAACTAGCTAAAGTAACTGTACCATAGCACGTGCCTGTGCATGTATCAAAACAAGTTGATGAACAAGTTGTTTTACAAGAATTAGAACAAGAACTAGCGCATCCGCTACATCCTCCGCTACATCCTGAACAGCCAGTACAACTAGAGGAGCAAGAACCTCCACATCCAGAACATCCAGAGCAACCTTTTGTACAATTACCCTTACAACTGCCTGCGCATCCAGAACAAGAATTCTTACCAACAAAATGGCATGTTCCTGCACAGGTTCGTCCACATCCGCCAGAGCAATTTCCGTAGCAATCTCCAGCGCATCCACTAGAGCAACCACCTGAACACGCATCAGAACACCCAGTACATCCGCTACAGCCACCACTACATCCCGAGCATCCTTGGCATGTTCCAGTACAGGACGAGCAAAAAGCTCCGCATCCGCCGCCACAATCAGAAGCACATCCATGTCTACAAGAAGATCCGCAACCTCCGCCGCATCCACTACACCCAGAACATCCACCAGAACAGCCAGAACACCGAGTGCTACATCCTCCTTCACACTTAGAAGAACAACTATAGCAACTTGAACATCCACTATAACAATTGCTTGCGCAATCAGAACCACAACTGGTACAAGACCAACAGCTAGATGAACAGGCTTCTCCGCACCCAGAGCATCCAGAGCAACCATCACATCCAGAGCATCCCCCAGAGCATCCAGATCCACATCCGCTACAACCTGAGCATCCGCTACAACCTGAGCATCCAGTAGCAGTAGATCCGCAAGTTCCTACGCATAAACCAGTACAAGCCCCTCGGCAAGAACTAAAAGACCCATCTATGGTTTCTTTTTCAAGAGCTGTAACAAATGCGAGTTTTTTATCATAATCACTAATAGGATTAGCTTCTGGATAATTTGCGGCATTAGCATTTATTGTCTGAAAATCTTTAATTTCAATCAATGCGGTATCAATCATTTGCCCATTAGCTTTAGTAGCAGTTCCTCCGCTTGTTACCGTTTTAGTTTTATCTATATAATTAATAGCATTAGTAACAAAATTTGTAGTATTATAATATTTTCTTCTTTTGATTTCTGTATAAATTCTTTCAAGCAAAGCATTATAAGATTCTGCCGTTAAAAAATAGGTTAGTTCACCACCTGAACTTGAAATTTCTGGCACAGCCATTACATACCACCTACTAATACTTCCATATAATTATTTCTACCCTTTGGATCAAAGCCTACAGCCTTACCAATAATTTTATTTCTATTAGTAAATCTATGTGCTCTTTTTCCTAAACCATTTTTTGTAGCTTGTACCATATCTCCAATTTCAATATTACCCTTAATCTCAAGAGGTACACGTCCAGCTACGGCGATGGGCACAAAATTAGGATCATCTGGATCTCCTTCGCCACCCAAAAGATGACCATAACAATCAGATACAATACCTATAGCAGTCTTTGGCTTGCCAGCACAAGTTACACCTTCTTTTGTAGCATATGCTAAATGCCCAACAGATATAGGTCTAACGCAATGAAAAAGCTCTGCATAGTCATTATATACTGCGTTATACACTCTTGTAGCATAAAAATATCCGTCATATTTTCCAACAGTAGTTGATGAAGGAGCTTCATCTGATTTATAAAACTGTCCTTCTGTTTTTACATCTTTCCACGTAGTTTCTGGAATAGGAATTGTTGGAGCACCCGTAATATTATCCCAAGCAACGCTATTTGCTACAGAAGCAGTATTTGCGCTTCCAGCAGAAGTAGCATACTTAACAGATTTATCAGCATCTGCGGTATTATCTACATTTTCTAAACCAATATCTGCTTTTGAGGTTGGTATTACAATATCACTACCAAGTTTAGCTTTAGTAACAGAAGCATCTGCTAATTTATCTGTGGAAATACTTTTATTTTTTATATCAAGAGCATAAAAGCCATTAGTATTAGTATTTGTAAATGAAGAGTTTGAAAAGGTTTGAAAACCAACAGCTGCCCATGGATTATTACTATGAACCTCCCACTGATTTGAAAAATCACACTGTAAATAGCAAGGAACAAATAGTGGTGTTTCTGTGGCTGTTGAGCCAGAGTAAAGTGTTTTAATAGGTACTAAATCAGAACGAAGAGTACCATTTAGAAGATTTATTTTAACATAGCAATTATTATTATTTTCATTTTCTGATGGACGAATGCAAGCAAAAACTTCATAGCCAGCTTTAATATCAGATACTATCTCGTCATATGTTAGTTGTGACGTTACATTTGCTAAATTATTACTTGTAAGCACAACTAAATTAAAAACAGTTACTTGATTACCATTTATTTTCAACAATGCATTATTACCTGAACCAGCTAATATTTTATCTGTGCCCATCCACATATTACCTGTATCGGTAGCAACATATAGAGCGCCGTCAATAGCTCCTCCGTCAGTTTCTAAAGATCTAATGTTAGGTTCTTCATCGCGGATGAATTTTACTCTTGCCATTATATCTTTCTCCTCTCAAATATGGATTTTTTATTTCAAATCAATTTATTAGAATAATAAAATATATTACAAACAATAAACTTTATTATTCTAATAGAATGGAGACAATGAAAAATTATCTCCATTCTATATAATTTAAGAATTAACTAAGAAAGAGTGCCCCAAGTTAGCGCATCATTAGTATATTTCTTTGCGTCAGCTAGCGCTTGTGTAGCAGTGCCAGCAGTATCATATGCGCTTGATTCAGTATACGCGGCAGAACCTAGACCGTGAACCGCAACAGCTACATTATCAACTAGGATTGTGCCATTTGCGGTGCCAGTTACTACAGATTGGACTGCGGTATCTGCTTTGGCACCTTGCGCAGCTGTAGCAAAGTCAGTAGCTTTAGCATAAGCAGCAGTATCTAGACCCTTGACAGCAACATTTGTACCTTTAACAGCGATTGTGCCATTAGCAGTACCAGTTGTAACTTCAGTGCCTTTTACAAAGCCTGAAAAATCTTGTCCGCCAACTTTGTCATCAACGTAACCTTTAATGGTTTTTTCACCAATTTCACCGAGCTTTGTCGCGGGGATATAAGCAGCTGAATTAGTATAAGCAGCAGAGCCAAGTCCAGCTACAGAAACTTCTTTTCCATCGACGTTGATTGTACCATTAGTAGTACCAGTGGCTATTGTTTGAACCGCGCTATCAGCTTTACCAAGAGAAGTTTGAACAGCATCAGCAAGTTTAGCCTTTGTGATAGAACCATCTGTAATAGTAGCAGTTACTTTATGATCGGCTGAAACAGCAACAACGATAGGATCGCTTTCAGCAGAACCAGAAGTAACATATTCAATTAGTTGATCTACAGGGATATAAATTTTATCTTCGGTTGCGTTAGCGAGAACTAATTCAATATAAGTGCCTTTAGTTTGACCCGTTGGATTTGTTACAACGGAGCCAGATTTTACGACCATATCTTTTGGAATATTGATTGCGGCACCAACATTTGTTTTACCTTTAGTTAGATGATAAACAGCAGCATATTCAGTTGAAGTTTCATCTTTAACAATGCTATATTCAGCAGCCGCGGGAATTGTAACTTTTAGGCCTGCTTCTCCAACAGTAAGAGCATTACCTTCTGCAGGATCGACTTTAGCAGCAATTGTTTTATTTGCTTTAGTACCAGTAATTGTAATGCCATTGCCTGCTGTAAGATCATTTACTACTTCGCCTTTAGCAGTAGAAATAGCAGCATCTACTTGAGTTTGAGTATACGCATCTGTAATACCGTAACCTTCAAGAGAGGTGGCACTATCAGCTTTCTTATTGATTTCAGCTGTTAGTTCAGCCTTTACATCAGCTACCGCTTTTGCGACTGAGCCAGTGGTTGAAGCATCGCCCTTTAGTGTTGCGATATCATTTTTGTTTTCGGTAACTTGAGTGCTTAATTTTCCAACATCGAGATCCCTGATTTTACCAGCAACGTAATCGACAACGGCTTTAGAGCTAACACGGTCAGTAGCGGAACCTGCTCCTGTAATAGATGTAACATAGCCAGCAACAACCGTTGTTAGGGCAGTTCCATTAAAAATTTTAACAGAGCCATCTGTTGTATTAATATATAGAGTATTTACTACTGCATCTTTAACTGCGGGGTCAGCCGTAACTTCTTGACAAACTAGACCACTAAAACGCTCGGCACCTTTAAAAATCTGTTTTGTATCAGATAGAAAATAAAGAGTCCCCGCATCTTTAGCAGCTAAAGCACCATATTTTGCAGCATCAGTGTAAATAAATTTGACTTGAGCCATTTATTAAACTCCTTTTTATAACGTGTTCCATTCAGTTTTATTGGCAATCATATCATAAGATGATGTGATTGAATTATATCTATAAGTGGCGTCATCCGCCACATATAAGGTTTTACTGTTTCCTTGAGTTGGAAAGTCACTCACTTCATTTCCAAAAAAGATTGGGTTTGGATTATCTGATGTTAATTGGTTCCATCCAGAAGCACCATAGTTCCACAAAGTATTTGTTTCTTTTACAAAGTAAAAACCTTCAACTGGAGCCATTAGGCTTGTTCTATCAGAGTCTTTGTCAAAATTTAGAATTGTGTCATAACAAATTCTATTTCCTGAAAAGTCTAAATAGATTCGCCTAGTATCTGATACAAAGATTAATTGACCATCTTTGACCGTGAGTTGAGATAGTTTGGAAGCTACAGTTGTATATACTTTAACAATTGCAGGCATTCCTAAAATCAGCTCCTTATTTAAATTTCAGTTATTGTTAATGCAGCGTCAGTATATGCTTTTGAAGCCGTAATCGCTTCTTGTTTTGCTGCGGCAATTGCTTCAGCGCTAGCAGTTCCACCAGATCCAACAGCAGTATCAATGTAGGATTTTACTGTTGTTTCTGTAGGAATATCACCGACTCTAGCATTAATTTTTTCGTCTACTGCCGTGGCATCAAGTTTATTAGCAATATCTGCGGTATGTTGATTTACTGTTGTTTGTAATGCGCCAACATTTGTTTCTAATGTTGTAATTTTTTCATTTGTAAGAATATTATTAGTAGATTCAGTAACGAACTCTTTAACAGTCTTACCTTCAGGCCATTCAGTACCTAATTTAGCATTAATTTTTTCATCAGCATTTGTTCCAGCAGTAGCGATAGCTTCTGTTTTTGCGGTAGCAATTTTACCTTCAGCATCAGCAATTGCTTCACCCTTTGCGGTAGAAATTTTAGTCTCTACGTCCGCAGTTTTAGCATAATCTGTTAGATCAACTTCTGTATCACCAATTTTTTCAAATTTGCTATTGATGTACATATATTCGTCATAGTTTTGATTACCAGAGCCAACTGCCTTAGCAACCATATAAATAGTGTTTTCATCTGGAGTTTCTACAGATTCAAGACTATCAACGACTACCCGTTTTAGAGTTGAAATTTTGCCAACAGCTTCAGCAATTTTGTTATCTGCTTCAGTTTTAGTATAAACATTCGCAATACTGGTTTCAAGAGCTTCAACACGTCCTGTCAAAGGTTGTAAGTCTGTAAAAATTGTTTGGAAACTAGTACCATTCCAAATAGAACCAGTTGTACCTTGAATATAGATAACGCCTTGCTCTTGCCCCGCTTCTGGAAGATTCTCTACAATTTGAACATAATTTTTAACAGCAGAAGCATCTACACCAACTTTTTCAAGAACTAAACTATCTCCAGAAGGATTGAGAACATAAGTTTCATATTTACCATTTTGAAGAACTTTGATTGTTTGACCAGCATAAGCAGTAGGTGATTGAGCATAAGTTTGTGCTTGTTCTAAACTGTCGTGAATTTCAGAAGCATCAAGTGGTAGTTTCTCGCCACGAGAGAAGGCTTTAATAGCAACTAAAAGGTCTTTAGATTCAATTGTCATTTATTTTTCCTCCTCTCACTTAAAGAGTAACTTTAAAAGTCATATTAGCGCTTGCGGGAACAGCCATTTTATAGCTATAAACATAATAAGCAATAGCATCTTGTTCTGCCGTAGCTCCGCAAACATTAACTTCACTACGTGTAAATTTAGAACTTGCGCCAGTGTCATTGGTTTCTACATACATAACTTGAGCAACTTCACCAATAGACTTTGGATAAGCAAAAACCGCAAATTGTTGACCTTCTGGAACAGAAATGCTAAATGTCGTTCCTTTTTTAACAGCATTGGCTGAATGCCCCAGAGCGCGAATATTATCAGAAGTAGTAATCGCGGGATCTCCTAAACCAGCCCCATAAAATGCTTTTCTAAAGCCAGTGATTGTTGAAGTAGAGCTTGTTACAGAACCAGCCTCAATACGTCCAGCGGGAGAATCGTCTCCGAGATTATCTTTTTTAATCGAACCTTGCGCATATTCAGCAATTACTTTATATGTAGTATTTCCATCTGGAACGCTTAAAGTTTCTGCATATGTAATAGGAGAAGTAGCAGATTCAAGTGCTGCGGGAGTTGCACCGTTTTTAATAACTTGCATTTTTGTGACAGCACCGCCATCATTTTGTTTGAAGGTGCCTGTTACTCCAACCTCAACGCTAGTACCAACTTCATAGCTTCCTGCTTTTGGACAAGCAATGCTTACTGTTGGTCTGGTATATGTTGCGGGAATACGCTTAACTAAAAGCTTTTTAATTATATCATCTAAAGAAGTACCTGCACTAATTTCATCATTCGTAGAAAATCCGCCAAGAGCACCGCCGTCTCCAAGATTAACAGTTAATGCTTGTTTTGTTTTAGCATTATTTCCGAGAATATGCTGTACAAGTTTTTCTTCTTCACCAACTTGCTCTTTATTTACATAAATAAGATTATCAGTATCAGATGTTACAACGAAATCTGAACCATTGATTTTACCTTCTGTAATAGCTTGAGCAATATTTCCTTCTTTACCATGGAAGAAACTTACTTTTTCAGGCATTTATCTCCTTCCTTTCTTTGATTGAATATATTTTCGCGAAATTATATTTCTGTCATAAGAACATTAGCGGAAAAAGTTGCATTATCTATTTTATCATCTAAATAATCAACCTTTGTTTTTGCTTCTTTAGCAATGGTCTTTGCCTCTTCCGCAGTTTCTTTGACTTCACTAAATTTAAGTTGCATATCTTCAAATTCAATTTTTTGTTGTTTCATTTGATCTTTCATTTGATCCGCTATACAATTTATTTGAATAACTGCATTTTGGAATAAAGTAAAGTCATCTGAAACAACAAAATTTGATCCATCATTTGGATCTGATAAAATGTGAACAAGGAAGTTTGTACTTGGCGCAATACTTACTTCGTCTACAAGTTCTATGCAACAAAGAGCATCGCCTTCTGAAAGCATTGCTCTAGGCCAATGAATCTCCCAAATGACAGGATCATCACTAACTTTTGTAAAGATGTTATATCCTTTTACTTGTTTTTGTTTATGATACCAGCTTAAATATACTTTAGTCGCGGGAGTGATTTGTGCTCCTGCTTCTTGGTCAAAGATAATTCTAAATGTACGACCGTTAGCATCCCCCGCGCCAGCCACTATCGGGTCTTGAATATCTTGATCTAATGACTTTAAATTTACAGTAAATACTTTAAGTTCATCTGCCATTAGATTCCTCCTTTTACTTTATTCATTTATTTACCATCCGCGTTCATCTTCAAGAAAAGAGTGATTTGATAATCTTTCTTCATAAGCTTCAACAATAATATGATAAGCAACGTCTACCTCGCCGTTGGTTAATCCTTCCTTTTTAATCATATCTTCATATTCTTGATATGTTTTGAAAATTCTGTTAAAGTATTCTCTTGTAACTATTGTATTAGAACTTGAAACACGAGAAGCAAAATCAATAATTACGTTTCTTTTGTCATTTATATCTTTTAATATAAAATCTTTTTTTAATTCTTTAATAAGAGAATGATCTATATCCAATTTTTCATTTACACTTTGCATCCAGCTATCTCTTTTAGAAATATTATCTTCGTCATAATGGCTATTAATATTTGCGACGCTTTTTTTTAATTCATCCATTGTTTCAGGTAATTTTATTAATGTTTCTCTTTCTAATTTTCTACGCGCAAAATATTTTTTTATATGAAAAATTTCTGGAAGAGCTTTTCCTTTAAATTCTATTACTCCTCCAACAACTTGCATAATAAGCAGAATTGCTAAAACAATAACAATTATTGTTGTAGGCATTCCTAAATATTGCATTGAATCAAGCATTTAAACGTCCTTTCTGATACAATAAAAGACGTTTAAATAACGCCTTATAAAACAAAAAAATATTACTAAGCTAAAATTTTCTCTATATTTTATAATTTTATTAGTGTTAATATTATATTAGATTGCCCTATAAAAAAAAAGGGACTAACTAAAATTTTAGTTAATCCCTTAATTAGTTATTATTAAATAAGTTGAATATTTACAAAAGATCTACCAGCATCTTGTAAATTATAAGACACACTTTGAACTTCAGTCACTTCAAAAGTACCTAAATTAACGCCCGCATTATTTAGAACGTCAAAAGTTTTAACATTATCAATTGTAAACAATTTTTTATAATAATCAAAATCTTCTGTTGGTTCTTGAATTGAAATATTTGTAATTACTTTATTACCGCTATCTTCTTTAAATGTTGCTTCTGATTCATAAAAAGTTTTAGAAACAGAACTTACATATACTTCTGAACCGTCAATAAGTCTAACTTTCATCATAGTCCTCTCTCGCTAATTCTTTTAACATATTAAGTTCATCTTCATCTATAATTTCAAGTGCCCATTCATCAGGAATATAAATTTTCATACGTTTCTTTTGATTGTGAGCACGATAATATTTATTCCAAAAATAATAGTTAAATAATGCACGACCTTTATGCATTGGACAGATACGAGTACAACGCTTATCTGCGGTTCCATATAATTGATAGTTCCAAGCAGAACACCAAGAACAACCCTCCGCAATTGGGCAATAAAAACATTCATCTGTTGATTGGGTACGCCTATCAATTTTTCGCAAAGTTTCAACAATCTTTAAATGTTCTTCTGTTTGCATAAGTCCATCATCAACATCCCCAATAGGTAACTTCGGCTGGTCATCGCCAAGTGACATTTCCATATATCTAATACAAGGATAAATCATTCCATCCCAGTCGCAAGCAATCATCGAGCCTGTACCGCCGCACCAATTTTGAACATCATCTTCTTTTTTTGGTTTAAAGAAATCTGGCTCAAATAATGAACAATAGTAATCATTATCAAAATCCATATTTCTACACAAGAATTCATCTGCTACTTTTTTACCTTCTTCATAAAAAAGATGAGCATCTTCATTTGTCCATTCTGCTTCATAAACACAATTACCAAGAATCTCATAATATCCATTATCAACCATGTGCATAATAGCGCCATACATATAAGGTAAATTTTCTTGAGACAAAGTTACTTTTGAACCCATGTAATAGCCTTTATCCATCCAATCTTGCGCTGCGGCCATAGCTTCTTTGTAACAACCTCTATTGGTCCCCGCGTATACTCGACAAGCATCATGAAGTTCTTGATTACCATCAATAGTAACACTAAAGCTTAAATGATCCTTATGCTTTTCAAGAAACTTTTGGACTTTTGGATCAAAATAAGCAACTCCATTAGAGCAAATACTAATCATAAACTTATCTGCCCAAGGATGCATCATTTCTGTAGTCGTATCCATCCAATAATCAACAATTTGATCAATGAGGTCAATCGCCATAAATGGTTCTCCACCAATAAATTCTAGCGATACTGCGGGTGAATTTTCTGGAGTAATATATTGATTCATACCTTTATCACCAGTAAGAAGCAAATCAATAAACTTCTTCGCAGTTTCAAATTTCATATATGAATTACCTTTGTGCTGTTCGTAGCAGTATTTGCAGCGAAGTTGGCATGCGCTTGTTACACAAAAAGTAATGGGACGAGAAAGGATTTTTTCTCCATTCTCGTCCTCAAAATTTTTAGGTGGATAAAGGCGAGCAATCATATCTTGATATTGTTCAAACCTTTTTACCATATTTTATTCCTCGTCTAGTTCAGGAATTTCACAATCGCATTTAACAGTAATGGTCATAATGCGAGTATTATAATCAAGATTCCAATCGCATTCATGCCCTTTAAGATATTCTGGCATATACTCATGGGTAATAGCATCTTTAGCAAGTTCAAATTCTGCTTCTGCTTCTGCTAGAAGTGACATAAAATGCTTAAAAGGTTTAGCATCAAGGGCTGAAGCGTCTGCGTCTTCTAGGTGCTTTTCAAAATAACGATCAATTACTCCTTGACGAGATTGAGCCTCTAGACCAGCTCGTTGAACTTCATTTACTACTTCTTGAGGCAATTCAATATCAATTGTACGCATTTAATTTTTTCTCCTTTTTCCTCTTTATACGATTTTTTATTTCAAATAAAGTATATCATATTTACATAATAATGTCAAACGAATATTTGTATTATTTTAAGAAATCGCTGGGGTCGCTATAGTATTCATACTCATACAAGAGCCATAACATGTCCCTTGGCAATTTGCATAACATGTTGTATCACATGTAGTTTTACAAGATGATGAACACCCACTATAACAGCCGCTATCACACCCACTGCACCCAGAGCAACCAGAACAAGTAGTAGAACAACTGTTTGAACATCCATCGCATCCAGAACAATCTGATTTACAAGCGCCAGAGCATCCAGACGTACAATCGCCACCACAAGCGATACTACATTTTCCTTCACAAATACCCGCGCAAGAAAAACGGCAAGCCCCAGAACAGCCTTTACAATCTCCAGAGCAACCACCAGAACATTTCGTCCAGCATCCGCCTTTACATCCGTCGCATCCTTCGCATCCGCCTGAACAGCTCCATTGACAACTACTAGAACACCCTTGACAACTACCCGTACAACCAGCACATACACTGCATCCGCCACATTGTGAATAGCAAGAATATTGACAACCAGTGTCGCATCCATTTACGCAGCCGCCGATACAACTAGAACCGCAAGCTTCAGAACAAGTGCCTCCGCATCCCTCACAAGCACTTGTGCAAGTTCCAGAACAACTATTACACGTTCCCTTGCAATCACCCCTACAAGTTGAGCTGCAATTACTGCCACATGCAGAAGAACAACTACTAGTACACGCAGAGCAATTAGCACATCCGCCACTACATCCACTCTTACATCCTGCTCCACATGTAGCTGTACATCCAGAACACGAAGATTTACAGCCCCCAGAACATCCAGATCCGCACCCGCTACATCCTGAACAGCCCGAGCATCCAGAGCATCCAGTAGCAGTAGATCCGCAAGTTCCTACGCATAAACCAGTACAAGCCCCTCTACATCCTCCATTTGGATTTTTTTCTTCATCCTTTTCACTGATTTTATCAATGAATCTTTCCATTTGGGTAAAACCATCAAAAAATTGTTGCGGACGTTGACCATCCTTCTTCAATTTAGTAGTACCAATAGTATTATCATTTAAAAAGTCATTTATTTCAAGCAACGGTTCTCTAATAGCACCCTGAACCTGCCGCACTAATTCTTCAGTAACGACAGGTTCTTTGTCAAAATCAACATCTAATTTAGAAATATCAAAATAGAGATTACGAGCTTTAATTATTTCTGTGACTTTATCTTTTAATGCTTTTAATCCTTCAACAGTAATATACTCCATAATCCTCCTATCCGATACTTCCAAGAGCAGTTCCAGAAGGAATTACTCTAACATAATCAATATAATATTTAATATCAGTGTTTGAATTCTTTACACTCTTACATACAATTTTAAAATTATAGTCTCTTCCACCATTTAAATTAACACCAAAGCTTAAACATTCCCAAGTATCAACTTTCTGAAAATATGAGCCTTTAATATCAACTGTTTTCATGGATTGCCAAAAATTGCTATCACCTATACTTGACTTCCCACTAACATCAACGTTTAATAAACTAACAGCTTCAAGAGTTGACGTTTTAGCTCTTATAATAACACTATATGCGCCAAGAGGTAAGTGACCTAAATTATATGCAAAAATAGTAGTATCTTGAGAGCTAGATGGACTACCAGTATATATTTTTTCTGATTCACTGGTATTATCTGGCGCTTCTATTGGAGCAGTAACACCACTATTATCAAAACCTTCAGAATTTCCAGGAGTAATAACTAAACCAGAGCTAACACCACCAGAGCCACCTCCCGCTTTACTCCAAGAGGTCCAATTATTTGTTAGTGCAGGAAGATTTTCATCAGTCTTTGAACTATAAATGCGTTCCCACACATTAAAATCATTATAATAACGTAACTGTTGACGTATTGTACCATCAGTATTTTCAAAAACTTCAAGGTTATACGCAAATTTATCTTTGCCAGGTAAATTTGATGTTGCTATAGTTCCCTTGTCAAAATATGAACCAGCCGTTCGAACCTCGTTTAAATCTGTATTTGGTACGTTAGAACGACTAGAAAGATTTGTGTATTTAAGATTGGCAGAAGCTTCTTTTACGTTTGACCCACCAGTACCGCCATTAGCAACAGCTAACTTTGTAATAGCTTCTGGATTACCTAAATTTAGATAAATTGGTTGAGTTTCACTGCCAATAGTTGTAGAACCGAGTTTTAGCGCGGTGCCTGCGGCATACTCTACATAACCAGCTTCTACAGTTAAATCTGGTCCAGCAGCAATAAACATTCTGTTAGGGTCTGTGCCAGTAATTAGAATGCTATCTCCTAATTGAAATGGTTTATCTTGTTCTTGTGCTGCCGTATAAGCTTCTCTAGCAGCATCAAGTGTCACATATTTTACTAATCTTTCAAGCGCTCCTTGAGGAAGTCTGTCCATTGAAATCGTGCCAGTTAGCTTATCCGCAGGAACTTCTTCGATAGTCATTTCTACTGTTGAATGACCATCAAATTGGCTGGTTACTTTTTGACCTCCGCCAACACCGATACTCATATTTACTGGGTTATTTAATGTTAATTCTGCGGTAGAAATTTTTCCCGCAAAATCAACGTCACTCGTAACAGATTGCTTTTCTTGGTCTGTTTTAGATAATTTAGTTTTTAATGCTCCTTGGATCGCGCCATACATTGTATATGCGCCTTGAGGGGTGAACGCGGTCATCCCATCGCTTGCGCTAAGCCTTGAAGCATCTAGAGAAGAATAATCATCTGATAATTTTACATCACCTTTGATAGTGTCTGTCGCATCAGGGGGAAGATAAAGAGGTCGATATTCAAATTCACCTTCTTCATTTCTAAAGGGCACCTTGGCAATAAAGCCAAGATTATCTTGATTTGGCATAAAGCACCTCCTTATTCTTCATCTGTAGATTGAGCTATATCTATAATTGTTTCAACTGGTAAATTTCTTTTTGCGGTAATAGTAATACTATTAGCATCTAAGCTTTCAAATTCTAAAATCCCAAGTTCACTTATTCTATAATCTTGACCACTCTGACCATCTTTACTATCAAGAGCTATCGTTACATCAACGTAATCATTTAAATCTTTAGTGCTATCATATTCACTAAAAGTATTTGTTAATGGTTTAATATATGTTGATTTACCATTTTCTCCAAATACTTCTACTCCTGGAGAATACCAATTGATTAGCTCATTAATAGGATATTTATTAGGTATTTGAATCCCTATATGAGTATATTTAGCATTACTTACACTTTTTACTACAATACTAGAACCTTGTGAAATAGGCCCTTGGAATCTTTTATTATATACTAATCGCATATTATCACTCTAATTCCAATAAATAGGTAACGCAGTTGGATCATAAGCATAAGTTCTATAAAAACTTATAACGCCATTCAATCTAACATTGGTAAAATCATTGCTAGTAATATTAGCATCCGCTAGTTTAGCATCATAAGTTGTACTAGCAGAAATAATGCCTAAATAATACCAAGTATTAGCATCATAATCAAAAGCATAAAAACTTTTTGCTCCATTATTAGCGCCATAAGTAACAATTTTGCCTCTAACAGCTTTATACGTACCTGTAGTTTCATCATACTCATTTAAAGTAATTCCACTACTATATTTTATATTAAGATAATTTATAATATTATTTTCATCACCCTGGACATATTTCCAATATGTTTCTTCTCCTGGCGCGCTGCCTGGCTCTACGACTTTTGTATCATCATACACTTTCTTTTGAGCAATATATTTAGCCATTCTAATTTGAAATTCTTCATCAGATTCACCCTCATTTTGAACAGGTGGCGAACCTGGGTCTGTGCCAGCTCCTATTAGATATTCCTCGGTTATATTCTTACCAACGAGAATACCAGCGTCATCTTTTACGCTTCCAAGATCTAGCCACCAATAGGTAGGACTAATATCTCCAGAAGTTTGGTCTTTTCCTTCTACTGTCTTTTTAACCCAAATACTTCCAAGTTTTAGATATTTATTTTTTTCAACATCTGCGGCGGTGATAACATGTCTAGATTCATTTAGGTCAGCGCTACCATCATATCTGTGTTGTTTGTCATCAAATAAAATCAATAAATGAAAATTAACTTCATTTATAACAACAGACCTAACACTATTGATAGGAACACCAATATATTCAACATTACTAGTTTGGCCATCTCGTTTAACATTATACTCAACACGTATTTGTTTATTTTCATTGAGTTCAGAACCAAGAGAGATATTCTCAAGGGTTCTTAATATAAAGTCTGGTTCTGTCCCATCTGATTGAACTGGCTTAGAACTATCTTTCGTTACAATGGTTTTGCCTGTATTAAAACCAAAAGTAAGTTTTCCATCAGTATTGACAAAAGCGTTTTTAATTACTTCTAGTCTTGCTGTTAAATCTTGAGTGCGGCCCGTATTCCAAGAGACAGTAATAAATCCTGTGTCTATACTAATGTCTATACCAGTTACCCACTCAAGTTTATCTTTTTGCTCTTTAACAAACTTTATTTCATCATTTTCTTCAACTCTTTCACCATCATGGCTATAGTAAACTCTTAAAACGCCATCTTGAGAAAGAGTAACTTCGGTAATAGTATTAAAATTGCCAACATAAACATAATATGAACCAGCGTTGTCTTTAGGAACTTTGTCATTATCATATATATTATATACATAGACAACTATTTGTCTATTATAATAATACTTTTTACGATCATCTGGATTTTCTTTATACTTACTTGAATATCCAGGAGCAACAGTTAAGCCATCTTTAGTTTTTAAGATCGTAAAACCTGTATCATTATTGATTTCAAATTGATCCCAAGTATAAATATCTGGATCCTTATCCGCAGTTGGCGTAATAACTTTTAAGTTACCAAGACTGTCACCTTTTATACCTTTTGGAATACCAAGTTCCCAAAGAGAATAAAAAGGATGCTTTTGTCCGTCATCTGCTTCTTTCTGTTCAATGGTTGTCTGGTATAACGTAGTGCCATTTTCAAAATTAGCCTTACCATTTTCATTATATGGGCTAATGGCTTTTGTCTGAAATTCAGTGACAAGATATGGTATTTCAAATCCAAGATAAAACCAAGATTCAGAATTTGTATTGGCCTTTCTAATATTGCACCAAGACCATTTAATATCATCATTATATTTGCGGGTAATGGTAGAACCATCTGTTGTTTTTATCATACCCGCGACAAGATCGCCTCTATTTGCTTTATAATTTGAAGCTACAATAGGATCATTATTATCTATCCAATTGCCATTAGTATCTTGTCTATAATTTACTTCAGAAACGTCTCCGTTTTCATCTACTTTGGTTGGATAAACTCTAATATCGCCCTTGCTTGGTTCAAAATTTTCGTTAGAATGTTCTAACACTCCTTTTAAACTACCAAATTTAAAAAACGGAGTTCCACTACTAGGACCAACAATTTGACCTATGTATTCTGCTCCGCCAAGAGTGGCGTTAATAGATGAAAGCATGCCTCGACGATAAATTTTACCATTATCTTTGTCATTTTTATTTGGAGTATCAATTATACAATATTCTCCATACCAAACATCTATGAACTCATTGCCAGTTTTAAAATTATTGACCATTTCATCAATAGATGTAAAGCGAGATTTTATAATAAAGGATACGCCTTGTTTACCGCCATAAAAACTATCCACAAGTTTCTCCTTTCTTATTCACTTAAAAGATATTGATAATCAATACTAAACATATCTTTATAACTTAGCGCAGCTACGCCTAAACTTGTTATTTTAATAGCGTCTAATTCATAATAACCGCTCGGGCCTATTTTAATTTCTTCGCCATTAATAGCGAGCATCAATTCAGGATGTCCCCATACTCCGATTTTAGTTAAAGTACTTTTCCCGATTGTAGCCATTAAATTCTTAACTTCATAAAATTTACAATCTGTCATTTTTGTAATATCTAATTTTCTGCCATACTCTGTAATGACAGTACCAGTTGTTTCATCAACAACATTTCGTTCAATATTATAATCTTCCGCACTTCTTGTCATTTGAAGTAATAACTTAGTAAATCCAGCCTCTACGGGTCTAAAAATTAAAGTATAAGTTACAAAGCTTTGAGTTGTACCTTGTCTCCACGAGGCAGCAACAACTACATCATTATACTTATCCCATTTTTTCAAACCCTTTGAACCATCTTCTTTTATATAACCAAGATAATAATATGTTGCTTTTACGACTTTGGTATTATCTGATTTTGTTGTATATTCTTTTAACTGATAGATATTCTGGTCAATTATTTTGTCCTGATAATCACCTGGAACTGGAATTTCAACAAGATTAAATTTATCTACGGTAAACGGAATTTGCTCTGGTATCATAGCTTTAAGTTTAAATACTTCTTCAGTATAAACTTTATTATCTTCAGCATCAAGCTCCCATTTACTATTTATTTCATCTCTTATCTCTGTTTCATAAAGAACAACAGTTTCAGAGTCTTGACCAGTACCGCCTCTTGGTATTTCAATAGTGCGCAAATACTGATAATTTGCTTTTTCATCATCAGTATCTTTAATTAGTTTAAGAGTTAGCTCAATATCATAATTTAAATCTTGCGGGATTTTTATAAAAGCATAATAATCTTTGCCTTGTTCAAAAGCGGTGCCGTCAGACAAAGACAAACTAACATCTTTCTGATAGCTTGAATTTAACTCTGAACCTTCGCTATTAGAGCCATTTGTATTGATCGTTTCTTCAGAAACTTTAGTAGGAAGAGAACTAACAGTATTAACAGCACCACTAAAGCGATACTGACCCATTGAATAAGTAGCTGCCATTTTACCTCCTTTTAAAATCTCTCAAAAACTTCACTACAACTTACTGACATTAAACTACCAGGCCCAAGAGGTAATGTAATGTTAGTTATTAAAAAATCTCCATAGGTATTAGTTGATTTATCATTAACTGTTACTCTAGTATTCGGTTCTAGATAAAACGCTGGTAAACCTGTTAATGATAATGTCCTTTGATAATTTGTATGAAGATATAATTCATATTTTATTTGATCAAAAGCACCATTTTTAATTCCACCAGTAGCTAAAGTATAATATATATCACCTTTTAACTGACAATATCGTTGGCCTTTAGCATCACATTCTGCTTTGTATTGCCCAGGACGGTCTTTATCATCGTCATCAACATTTATATATACAACGTCAGGAATATCTGGTTGAAATAAACAATTAATATCATCATTAGATACTACGTCTGTTCTGCGGCCAATGTTATTAACGGCATAAGCACCAAGAGCTGTTTCTGACGGATCTATAAAATCTAAATAATAATTAGCATTTGTTAAATCAGAATTCCATAAAATAGCATCTTCATTATTTGTTATAACATTGCTTTTATAAAATTTCTGATGAATTAAATCGTATATTTGCGGCCAAAAGGCAGAAAGCTCTGCATAATAATATCCTTTGTCTGTGCCATTAGTGACACCCCGCAAACCATATAAGTATAGATAAGTTCTCCAATCTTGAGGATAGTAACCAGTAAGAATAACTTCTTCTGTTCTCTTATTAGGTATATAAATATTAGTATCCTTAATATCATCACCTTTTGGTAGTTCTACCTGCTCATATTCACTACCATTCCAATAAACAAAAATAAATTCAAGAGGATCTTTTTGTCCTTCTATTGGAATAGTTATCATCGTTTCTTTTTCTATCCCAGTACAAGTAAAATAATCTGTTGGTGTAATAGCATAAACAACATCCATATCTCCAATAGCCGGTAGCGTGTCTACAATATTAGGATAACAAGCTTTTGTCTCTTTAGTGTTTTTATCCACATAAAAAAGAACATTATAAAAATAATATTTATCATCTAAAGGATTAAGACGTGGCTTCTCATCAATTGCTAAATGATACATAATATCATATTTTTGATCAGAGCTAGTACCTTTTCTTGTCCCATGAATAACATAATCATTTTTTATATTATCATATTTAGGACTAACAGATATACTAGAGATATTTTTATCATCAGAAAAACTAAATAAGCTTTTTCCATTATTTATCTCTACTAAATAGTCATTTTTATTCATACTATCTAATAGAAGTTTGCCCCGAGAAGTATTAAGATAATTTTTAATTTCTCTAAAATGAAAAACACCAAATTCATCATAAAAATATTCATAGTTTCCAAGAGCCGATTTTATTTTATCTAAAACGGTTACAACAGTGTCTCCAGGAGCAGAAGTTAATTCTCCGCTCCAAACAAAATCATCATAAATATAACCTATATCATCGCCAAGATTAAATTGATATAATTGTACAACACTACCATTATCACTATCTTCATTTTTTGCGGGATCTAAAGAAAGCCGATAACCTACCTCGTCATTCCCAGTATTTTCATCAGTTTTTGTTTCTTTCAATAAATACGCAGGATTACTGCCTCTCCATTGCATCACTCTTTTAATGCGAGTGTCAACATCTTCGATAACAATGTTGTTCATATCTTCTCCACCAAAATGATTTACTAATTCCATAATAATATTATAAATTAATACTTTTTTAGTAACATATTCTCCAGAAGCAAATTGAGTGTCTTCTTCATCAAATACTGTTGTTGATGGAATTTTTCCTCCAACGTCACCATTTAGACCAGCCATTTTATCTTTTAGTTGAATATTAAGAGTAACTGCGCTTGTGGTTGAAGAAGAACAAGAGAAACTACTGATATAAAACACACCTTGCGGGAACCAAAGAATAGGATAATCTGTATATTCCTTTGAATAATTTTTAATGCCTATCTCAACAAATATTTTTTTGTTGATAGCAAAATCTGCTTCTGCGTTTTCGATATCATAATCTCCATTGCTTACAGAAGCAGTAAATTGCATTGTGCGCCTAAAAGCAGAAGAGCCATCTTTGGTAAGAGTACCAGTGGATAACTCTCCTTCAATTTCTTTTAACGGTTCCTCTTTCCAGTTTAAAAGAGTCACTTTGATATATTGTTTTTGATTTACAAAATCATCTATCTTTGCTAAAAAATTTCTTCTTTGTAAATCAGAATTCTCATTCATTACCACATAAGCGTCTTGTAAATAAGGATATTTTTTATGTATCATTAATAATCACTCCTTACAACACTCCCGTAGTAATTTATCATTCCTTCTATTGGTACACTTGCCACAATAGATAAAGATGTAGGGCATTCTTCTAATTTATCGTTCTTCCTTTTTGGCCCATCCGCATTTAGAGCTACTTCATACCATTCTTCGTTTATATAATAAATATATGTTTTATTTTTAACGTAGTATACAGTGTTATGCTTTGGATCTTCAATGTCAACGAGACTCCTATAAGAAGATTGATCATATACTTCTCCATCTTCTGTTGATGGAGTTTCTTCATCCGCGAGGTTATTTATTTGCGGATCATCGCCTTGATTAATAGTAGTCAACCAATTTGGACTTTCTTGTGTAGCAAGATGCTGATAAAGTTTTGTTGTTTTATCAAACATAGCGTCAGTAACAGATTTACTTAAATAACATTCCCAAGGCTTTAGATAGTCTTGACGTTTTTTTACCATCATTTTTCTACCTCTAAACCTAATGTCTTGAATATCAAAGTCTTTTAATAAATAAAGAACGCCTGTTTCACCAACTATATAATTACTAAAGCCGTTATCTACGGATTGCCCAGTTCTATATTTTATATCAACTAAAGCATATGGAGTAACATCAAGGCTAATACCTCTCCAATATTGCATTTTTTGTGTATATTGTAAAACATTACTTTGTCCTGGCTCATACTTAATAAAATTATATTTATTTCTAATTTTATCACCAAGATTTTTATTAAGTTTAAACATACCAGATTCTTGTCCAACTATAGTGCGGGCAATTGAAGAACCTGAAACAGTAGCATTTTGATTAGGAGCTTCTTGATAAACTAAAATATAGTCAATTGTTACAACGTCTCCCGCATTTTCAATAGAAATATCTTGCACGTTAATGTTATCGGGTATTTGATAATATCCTTTTGAATTTACAAAAATATATATCCACTCTCGTTTAACTTGGATGCCTATTTGATAACCCATTTGAATCTTTTTCTTATCTTCATTGCTTAAATTACTAAAAGCAGACGCAGAATCTACAAGTAATAATCCCGTAGCTGTTTGAACATATTTATGCGGTTTAGAATGAAAATATATTTTAATATTTTTCATTCTAAATGATTGCGGCTGATTATTACTTTTTATTCCCGTATATTCTTGTTTAGTTAAATAATCTGCGATATAATTACTTAATATACCCTTGTGCTCAAGCTTTGAGTTAATTTCTTTTTTATATATTTGAGAGACGCGCTCAATCAAGTAAGGTTCAGGCTCATCGCCGCCACTGTCTGATCCGTCTGTCACATATTTCTGTTTCACTTTTTCAACATTATAAATTCCAAGAGAATCTAAGATATCTAAAGAATTACCGTCTGCGATCTCATAAACAGTCGCGCTAAAATTCCATAACCTGCGAGATAATGAAGCTTCTGGTGTGATAGAGATATCAGTAATCATAACTACCATTAGCCCTTCTGTCATAGAGCGGTATAATTTAGGTTCTCCATCATTCAACCATTTAATTACTTCTTCTCTAAATTCTCTTTCCCAGAAATAGTTATAACTTTGACGGGCTTCTGCATTTCTTACTGCGTCCATTAAAGTTAAACCATCTGTTCCCGCACGAGCGATTAAAGATTGATTTGTACTATTAGACGGATAATACTCTGTAGTATCTCCTGCTCCTATTGGATATTCTCTATCCAAAAAGTTTGTGTAACTATTGTATTGTTCTCCAAAATAATTTGCTTCTTCTAAAAACAATCTGTTTTCGTCTGCTTGAGCAGAAATTAAACCAGAAATAGAAAACTGTTTATAATTCATTTGAGCATTTTCAGCAAACTTAGGGTATTTACCACCTAAAGTATCAATTTTAGACCTATTAACAACTGATTTCATACTAGAAATCTTATAATTATATTGAAGTCTTAATTGTTTGTTTCCACGAGAGATAATAGCATCATAAAATTGTGGGAATATGCTATCGTTTTCATCATAACCAGGAGTTATATTTTTCGCTTTATAATAGGATGTTAAATAACCAGTATCACTATTTTTACGTTCAACTATATATTTATACCAAACGTAAGGGCTAACAGTATTATCAAATATCTCAATATCAATAGTTTCATAAAATTTTTTGCTATAAATTGTTTCATAGGTTTTATAATTATCTAAGCTTGAAGCTCTTTTTATATAAATAGTGCTACCATTAACATTTTTATTATTGGCTAATTTAATAGAAACAATACCATTGTCTTCATCCGTTAGCTCTACTGTGAAATGACCGTTTTTATTTGGATTAAATACATCATCTTCATTAACAACATCTGATAATGTAAATTTATATTCTTTAGATTTAAATTGATACTGGTTTTTAGTTATACCATATATTTGTAAAATATATGGCGAATCTCCTGTAGTATTTTTAAAGTTTACTGTATCTATCTGTGCTGAAATAGAGTTTGGGTCAGCATTTCCGCCAGTATAAATATATTTTAAAGCCCCATTATTCAATGGATATTCTTGAGTACCATCTGGATTTGTGATCTTAATAGCATATGACTGTAAAGTTTCTTCTTCTTTTAACTTTTGAGAAGTATCTCCAAAATAACACAATCCAGAGATTGGTAATAATCCAGTATTAAAAGCTAATATATTTTCACTACTTGTCGTATCAAAATTATTTAATATAATATGAGGATTAAGAATAGGCTTAATCAAACAAACAGTAGACCACTCTGAAAAATTAGTCCTGTTATTATTTAAATAAACTTGTAATTTAGCACTGTTATTTAAGTATTCAGCGTGCCACAAGTTTTCTTTTTCATCTTCTATCTCTGATGTTTTTACAGTGTCAAATCTTAATTGAACTTTATAGTATTGATTATTTTTCCACCCTTCTTTGCCCATTAAATCTGAAGCATAAATAGGAACATAATACATTTCAGCGTTAGAATCATAATATAACCCATTTGTTGCATTTTCAGAATCATTTTCTACTACGAGAATGCCTGTAGCATTTTTCAAAGCATTTGAATTGGTTTTCTGGTCAACCAATGAGACATGAACCCTCTTAATATCTTCTGCGTGATTATAAGGAGATAAAGAATAAGAAATATAAACCACTGGATCTGCCGCGTTAGGGCTTTCTGAACTATCTAAGTATTTCCCAACAAAAGCAGGCATAAAAGTATCCACTTGAGGTGGATACAACGTGTTAGTAAATGTTCCTGGCATTATCCTTTATCTCCTTTTTCTCTAATTTTATTTTAATTAACTCCAGTTTTTAGTGCCATATTGATCAGAACCAGTATCTAACCAAATTCCAATATGATCTGGATTTTTTGGAGCGCTATCGCCTTTATAAACAAAAGGCACTGTTTGAACCATATTCAAATAATTATCTAAAATATTCTTTAGTGTAAATTTATTATCTCCAATAGTGTGAAAAACATTTTCACTTTCCGCACTTACAGGACGATATTTATCATAACCAGCCTTTGTCTGATTTTTTTGAGCTATACCAGATAAAAGTTCTTGACTAGTCGCTAGATTCGCCATCTTTTACCTCCTCTACAATATCGCTCACGGGGTCTACTTGTGCTTGTGCTTGAGCAAATACTAAAAATTCTTTAATAGCTTTATCTTTTATTGAAATTAATGCTTTAGAAAGTGCATCCTCCATCATAGAAGCAGAAATATTATTTTGTTTCATAAAAAAATCAATCCATTCTATAACAGAAGCTTGTACTTCCATTCGTTTTTGTAAATCTTCATTCATTTTATTTTATCCTTTTATCTCTTTATGCTGGGGTACTTGTACTAAGTAGTGGAACGTAAGTTACACCTCTATTAGCAAAGTCAACATCAGTAACAACTGATTGAGTAAGCTTATGGTAATGATTGTTAAACGTATCTTCTGTAATAAACCCGCTAGTAGAAGGTATGCTGTCTTTAACAGCTTGAATTTGCTTTTCTAATGAATCACATTTTTCTTCAACCGCGCACAATGCATAATAAGCATCATTATACCCCCAACTGTCTGTATCATTTCCATTTGGGTCAGTCCAATAAACATTGGTACAATGGATAGGAGCGTTTGGAACCCAAAGTTCACTGCCTACTGACATTCTTTCTCTTGCGATAACAGCATCGGCATTCAAGTAGATAACTCCACCTTCTCTACCCAATCCATTGCCAACTATTTCTACACCATAACGACCTTCATTAGTAGCTCCAGCACTTAAACCTATATTACCATGCGGACCAGAAAGAAAAGTTCCTCCATCTTTTGCTAATCTAAGATAAGAATTTTCTGGTAAGCTACATAATTCAATACTTCCACTAGACATATCTAAATAACAAGAATCACTAGTGTTTAATTTAACCCCTGTTTTAGCACTAATTTTAATGCCTTGAGTAGCTTCTTTAGTTGCCTCGCCAGTTAATATACTAATAGTTGAGGAAGTAGATATAATCTTAGTATTTCCTACGTTGTTAGAGTATCGACCAACGCTAGTTACATTTAAAGAACTGCTTGTAGTTATATCACTACCAGAACTTTGAATATTTATATGATTTCCGCCATTTCCGCCATATATTCCTGTAGCATTAACCTCTACCCAATAGTTAGAGTTACCGCCATAAAAATGCTGTGGCGTTACTTCTACTTTATTCATCCCATTCACTCCATAGAAGCCCTTAGAATTTACTTGAACATGATTAGTAGAGGTTCCACCATAAAATTCTGTATTAGAGATAGCAATTTTATTTTCTGATTCTGTACTTATTCTTCCTCCAGAAGCAAATAAAGTTATTTCTTGTCCATATAGATGCATTGGTCTAGCATATTCATTATCTGAATTATTAGAACCACTAATATATAAAGTACCCACACCAGATTTTCCTGTTTCAGTAAACACTTTAAAAATAGTGTCTGCGGCAAATGCACTATCTCCAACTTCAAGGGTTAATCCTGAATAAATATGACTTGATACAGAATTTCCAAAAGCAGCGACATACCCAGGAGCCATACCAACTGCGCTATCCTTTAAAGCATTTGTATAAAAGCGACCATAAGCGTCTATACCTACTTTTTGAACTCTAACCCAAGGAGCATTTTTTTCATCTGTTTTGTTACCATTTTTATCAATAAAATTGCCAAATTTATCTCGTTTTTTAGTATGTTGCATAATACTAAAGAGAGACGCTCTATTAGCATCTAATTGTAACTCAAGAGAGTCTCCAACATATAGTTCTGATTTTCCATTACGATAATCTCGTTCTTCACCGTTGCCAACAATTACCGAGGCCTTAGACTTTTCTTCATAGCTAGAAAACCTAATATTTCTATTTCTGTCTTGAGCGTCTTTGATTGTTAATTGAGCGCCCTTAATAGAAACATATGCTGGCTCCGCGCTGATAATAATGCCTCTGCCTTGAGGAGAAATGCTATACGCAGATTTTACAGTACGTACTTTGTCAGGATCATCTTCGTTTAAATAATATGAGTTTGTTTTATTATCCCAAACAAGTTCTCCTGTTGTTAATTGAGGAGTAAAAGCATCGTTGTAGCCATGGTCCTGTATCAAATTATTATTAGTATCGTCTACAATATTATATAAAAGTCTAGAACCTATTTTCCAATTACCAACAGAACTAATTCCGCCTGGTATTAATTCGATTCTACCTTCGTTATAACAATTGCTTTGAGAAGCTTTATTCTCTGGCAAACCAAACACAGCTTTACCAGTCTCGGCATCTAACCAAATAGATTGTTTACCTTTAGCATATCCTAACAATCCAATAGAACTAGTTGCTTCTGGTTCTCCTGTATCCTCTGTTTTATCATAAAACTTGGCTTGACCCATTACGATACCAGTAAATTTATTTTCATTATCTTTTTCGCCTGCGCCTATTTGCGGGGCAAGGATATAGTTTTCATCTTCATTGATTTCAACATGAGTACCATCCCAGGCATTTAATGAAGCTAAGCCATATGTATTTAATGTTAAGCAAATAGGTATATATACCTCTGCTTCTGGATTCGCTGAATTATTTTTATAAGCGTCTTCACTTGGATAAATTTTACCTCTAATAAGATTATTACAATATTCACCACTATAAACATCCGCAGGAGCTATATATAATTCATATGATTTTATTTTTTGCCCTTTTTGAGATTCTAGAGTAGCTTGATTAATAACATTACTAGGTGTTTCTTGTTTTCTTTTTTGTTCTTCATAATAGACGCCCTCTTTATAATGATATAATTTTAAGCTTGAAGTAGTAGAATATGGAGAAGAAATATCATTAGCTCCACCTTGTACGCTCCAATTAATAAAATAATTAGTATTAGGATTTCCTTCTATTTTAATAAAAATACCTTGATTTTTATTAAATAAAGGATTACGACCATCAGCGTTATAAGTAATATATTTTAAAGTTTTTGTTTTATCAATATAAATATTTTTAATGACATTGTTGTTATACTTAATTACTGGTATTGGATAATAGGCATAATAACTATTATACTTAGATGTTATTTCATCTTTTATTTTTACTTCAGCTTTTACAATTTGATTATTGAATCTATTATAATTTGAAGTAGTATTATTATTATCTTCCCAAACAAGACTACTTGAAGAAGTATCTGATATATTTAAATGTCTACTTCTGGTTGCGGTAAATTCTGTATTATCTTTTTTAGGTATGCCCCCACCAGCAATAGTCCAACGAGTTTTATTACTTTCAATTGATAACTCTGAACCTCTGTTGTAAGCATGTATATCCAAAGGAGTTGACTGTCCTACTATTTCTCCTGTATTCCATTTTTTATCATAGCCCCCATCAACTTCAGCGTTTTTTGTAAGTTCTAAAGCAAACAAACCTAGAGTAGAGTTGTTATTAGGAGTAATTTTACAAACTATATCAGTTCCATTTGTTCCATTTTCTCCAATTTTAGTAAAATATAAGGTAGAATCTTGAGTATATTCTCTTCCGTCATATGTTACAATTGCGGTAACTTGATTATTTAAAGCAAAATAACTATATGATTGTTGAATTTCAAGAGGAAATACTCGTCCTTGATACCATTCTTTTTTAGGAGTAATATTCAATTCTTTATTTCCAGTAGCAGGATTCTCTATCATATTTTGTGTTGGAGTAACAATCATAGTGTCTGTTAATGGAACTTTCCATTTTAGCTCATACGTATTTTCATTTACTTCAAGACCTGCTGGATCATAAAAATGGCATTCCAAAGGTTTTACTTCTAATGGGTCTGTATATCTTTCATTATTTGGCGCTACACCAGATTCACTATATTGAAATACTTGATCTCCATTAGTAATAAGAATATAATATTCTGTTGGTGTTGCTTCAGAGTTATTTTGTAAATCAATACTTGCAATACCTACACAATAATATTTGCCATCTTCTGTATCTTTTAAGTAAACGCCGCATTTAATATTAGCAACACTATTAATAGAACTCACTGGATACTGAAGAATATTTTTGTCTATTTTTAAATTTTCAATCTGTAAAGCTTTTTTTTGTTGCTGAATAATTTCTATACTTTTAATTAAAGCTTTTTTAGAAGTTTGTTTTTCTTTTTCATCAGAACCTTCAAATTCGCCTTTTCCAAGTTTATCTTTTAATTTATCAGACTCATCCTCTAGTTCTTTTTCTGTTTTATTATAAGTGACTGTTTCTTTTGCGTCTTCTGTTACAGACCAGATAAATTTATATAATTTATCATCATGAGGATTCTCTTCTCCTGCTTCAAAATTTTCTGCTCTATCATTAACATAACAAGTAAGAATAGGTATTCCTCTATCAAAACTAAAAGATGTTCCTATATTTGATTGAATTTCAACTTTTCTTTTAGAAGCATTATTATATATTGTAACGTCTGCTTTTAAGACAACCTCTTGTTTATATACAGCAACACATTTATAATGATTTTCAAAAGAGACACAATCTTCTAATAAAACAGAGATTCTTTCTTTATTGCCTTTAGTCGCTTGAAGCCATCTCCAACCAGCTCCAGCGTAGTAATTAAAAAAACTAGATTCAGATGTTATACTAACATCTTCAGCAAACCAATAAAAATTAGTAGCACTGGTAATATCAACATTGGCTTTAGTTACTTTACCAAGAATCTCTAATCCATCTGTTGTTTCATTATATGAATGAAAAATAGCCCCTTGAGGGGTTCCTATTTGTAATTTAAAATCTCCATTAGTAGCGGAGATTTTCTTTACTCCGTATATTTCAATATTTTGTACAAAAATATTGTCACCCTTTAAAGTAGCCATGGAGATATTATCTTTATCAACAAAATCGTATGATTGAAATACAATAGATTCAATATATAAAAAATTACTAGTATTGATAGGGCAAAAAATATACTGATTTGCCCAATTATAAAATCTATGCGGATCACCTGTCATTTCATCACTAGAGAGTGTAAAAGTTTGATATTTTACTTGCGGTACTTCGTATTTAGAAGACCACATTTCTTCAAATATCTTCTTTGATTGTGCTATCATTCCGCCAGTTTTTATATTACTAAGATTTTGTAATAAAATAACTATATCTGCTAGAGCTTGCTTTGTTCTAGAATCATCTTCATCTTTATTTTCTTTAATTCTATTATTATAAAGATTTTTTAATTCCGTTGTTTTTTCAATTGCTTTAGATAATGTTTCTGGTGTTTCATTCTCCACTTGCCATAATTGTTGTAAAGAATCTAAAGCTTCTTTATTTTTTAGATTCTTATCTTCAGAAACCTTTATATTATTTGGCAAGCAATTTTCAAACTCATTAAAAGTTTTATCTCCATCTTTGATAGCAATAACAATATTTAACCAATATTTACCTCGTACGCGATGTTCTTTTGGTAAATTTGTTTTAAATTTTGCTTCTACCATTAAGGCATCTGATTGTTTCATATAAGTATTAAGAGATTCTGCGTCTAAAGATAATAAATTACCATTTTCCGCAGAAGATTCTAATCCTCTTTGATACAATAATAGTCTATCTTGAGATAAATAAGAATTTAATCCAGCAGGATATACTTTATGACCATCTTGCTCATATAAAGTATTTTTACCTAATAAATTATAATCACTCATTATAGAAGAAATAAAACTAATATTTTGATCATCTTCTTTATAGGTAGCAGAGTCTATAATAATTTTTTTCTTTGTAAAGTCTCCTTCTGGAACAAGTACATATACAGAGCTATTTTCTGTATATGTTTTACCTTCAGAGCCATATACGTACATTATTCCGCCGTTATAAGAAACTTTATACTCATTAGTTAATAAATTGCTACAAGAGATAATTGTGGCTGTGACAGTTTTATCAGTAGCCAAATTATCTACTTGACTTTTTGAAATAGTTTCAATAGCTTTTATTAAAGCGTCTTGATAATTATCTGCCATTTTTTCTCCTTTTATCTCTTTTATTTCATAAAACAAATCTAATTATATTGTTTTTCTGACATAAAAAATAATAGGAGATTGCCCATAAAAGAACAATCTCCTATTTATTATCTAATTTTATGAATATATTGTGTTGCTCGGTCTGCTAAAGAAAGAATTGCTTGCTCTATTTCAGAAGCATCTTTAACATTCGGGAAGTTAGCATCAATGTGAATGTTTTGTTCTAAATCTTGTGGAGATTGAGAATTCATACCATTAAAAGAATTAATACTTGATAGCGCTGAATTTAAAGCACCAGATTTTAATCCATTTGTCATTTCTCTAATCATATTTACAGCATTTAAAATATTTGCTGTATCAGTTTCATTAAGAACTAACTCTTTTTGATGTAAGAATGCTAATTTTCCATTTTTAGCTTCATTTACTCCATTATCCCAATCTCCTGTATAACCACCAGTATCAAACATTTGATCTGGACGAATCCATCCTAAATGTCCTCCATCTGGTTCTTCAATATGAACAGAATATTCACCAACTTCTCCTTCAGGATGTCCATAAGGCTCTCCAGAGAAACTAGAAATTCTAACTGCACCTTGTTCTCCTGAATACCAATGGCCAACTGGCTTTGCTCCATAAGAATCATTATAATACTGACCAGTATAACCAATAAAATCGCCAGCACGATAAGATGAAGGATCTATTGATCCTCCTCCTCCTCCTCCAGATCCTCCGCTACCAGATCCAGACGCATCAGCTGACCCAGCAGGCCCAGAAGCAGCGCTATCTTTATTATATAAATCATCAAGTTTTTGCTGAAGAGCAATCATTGTTTCATAATATTTTTTCGATTCTGCTTCAACCTCCGCAATTCTAGCTTTATATTTTAATAATGTATTTTCATAATCTGATACTGTTTGAGAATCAGCTTTTAATTGAGAAATAAAGTCAGTAGTTGCACTTGCTAATGCATCTGTAGAATTCTTGCATCCATCAATTGTTGATCCAATATCTTTAAAACTTTGTCCAACTTTATTTGCTAAAGTATCAACTTGTTTTTGATATTCATCTCCAGCGCTATTTAAGTCTTTAAACATTTTGTCTGTTGAATTTACAAAATTGTCCATATCTTGAAGCCATTTTGTAAAAGAAGTATCCCAACGAGTATCTATTTTATCAAAAGAATCTTTGTTTCCGTTAATAATGTCATTATAAACATCTTCAAGGTCTGTTCTATTTTCATCAGTTAAGGTATCACACATTCCAATAAAATCGTTAATAATATTTGTTTGAGACGTTGATAATTGTTCGCCCGTTGATTTTATATACTCTTTCAGGTTATTAATAAGCCATTTAGTACGTTCTTGCTTTTCCGCAAGCGTAGTATTAGCGTCTGTCCAAATATCCATTAACATTTGTTTTGCATTTTGTAGCGCTGATAAGGAATCATCCTGTGCTTGCTTCATATTATCTTTTGATAAATTATAGGCATTATTTTTTGCATCTAATAAATCGCCTTCAGCACTTCTTATGTCATCTTCGTTTGCGGTATATACATAAGAATAATTACCTTGACTGTCTCTACGAAGCTTCATTTGAGACTTATTGCGTTGAGCGTCTTCTAACGCTATTTGCTTTTGAAGAATTTCTAATTGCGCATTAGCATATTCAACATCATATTGAGATAACTTTGTTTTATCTCGCAATAAATCTAATTGCTGATTCATTTGCTCTGTTATCTTATGTTGAGTATCTAGACCGCTTGCGTTATCCAAAAGATCAAGGTATTTACTTTGAAGTTTTTGAATATTATAAGCTTTATTTGTATCATCTAAATAATAATCTGCATTGCGGTTAATAAGTTCCCATTGATCTGCTAACCAATCAATATCTCCACCAAGCACATTGTTTGTCCAAGTATCAAGTGTTTTATTAACCGTATTTTCATATTGCTTACGCATATTTTCAAGAGATGACTCTACCAAACTATTTAATTCAGATTGAGCATCTTTTATTTGCCCATTAACCTTTTTCCATTCATCAGAACCAACTTCTAAGGTTTTAAGAGTTTCCTCCCACACCGCTTTCTGTTGTTGTAATTCATTTATTTTATTTGAATAATTTTGATTTTGAACACCTAATGCCTTATTTATCAAATCATATGATTTATCTCCATAAAGTTGTTCTATTATATTCATCTGGTGATCTAGCTCGTCCGTTATTTGATCGAACATATCTAAACGATCTTGAGCTTTATCTACCATATTATCAATATAATCATTGATTGCTTGATGAAGATTATTGTACTCTGATTCCATATCTTGAAGCGTTTGATTTAACGCTTTATACTGATCTTCAGCCATTTCATATAAAGCTTCAGTATTTTCTCCAAATATATCAGATTTTCCAGTGTTTAATACTTTTTGAATTTCACCAACAATTGTTTCCGCAGAATCTAATTGTCTGTCAAGCCAACCTGTGCCGTCTCCGCCTGTTGCGAATTCACCGTTTAATGCTTTTGATTTTTGTTTTCTCCAAAACTCCGCACGAGCATGGGCATTTTCTTTTTCTTGCTCATCATCTGTTTCATTCCATCTTTTTTGTTCCTGCTTAATAAGATCATCGTAATACTTTGTTGCTGATGTATTTGCATTAGAAAAATATCCAGCAAGTTTAGATGCTGAAAGCTCCATATCTCTTAATGGGTTGTCGCTTCCAAACCATTTTGCTGTATTTTGAAATTCTAATAATGTTTCATTTACTTCCTTAATTTTATCTGTAGCTTCAACCTGCTTTTTAAAAGCCTCGATCCGCATATCCTCAATTTTATCATAAAAATCTTGAATATTTTTTTCTGATTCTTCAATTCCATCAATTTGAACATCAAGATATTTATCAATCAAATCCTTGAAATCATCAAAAGCTTTTTGCCTACGTTCAATTTCTTCTTCCCACTGTTCTTGTCCTTCTTCAGTGGTTTCAGCATTATAAGCATCAATGGCTTCATTTAGTGAATTTTGTAGCTCTTGGAATTTTTCTTTATAATTTTGCGGGATTCCATCAGCGTCAAAAGTAATGCCATAATCATTAGCTAATTGGCTACGTTTTTCAGCAGCTTCTTCTTTTTGAAGTTCAAGCTTTTGCTTTTGAAGTTCAATTTGCTTATAAAGAAGTTTGATTTCTTTAGTCATGGCATTTTGCCACTTATAACCAACCAAACGCTCTTTATCTGTGTTGAGTTTATCTAATGTTTTATCAATTTTATTTAGTTGAGCATCAACTTGTTTATAGCGGTCTAGTTCATCATCGTTGCGGTCTTTGGTTTTTGGTTCATATGAGGAGCCACCGCCTCCTCCACCTCCGCCGCCACCTGATCCGCCAGAGCCTCCTGATCTACCTGAACCGCCGCTACCACCAAGGGAATTTTGATAAGAAGATAGATCTGGACCGGTTTTTTTAAAATGAATTTCTGGGACACTCATAGTTTTATATGCCGTGCCTATACCAGTTTCTCCATCAACTTCTGTCGCAACATCAATTGTTTTATAAGTAACTTCTGCCTCAATACCAATAGCTGCCAATGAATCAGTAATTCCACTAATATCTTGCCCAGCAGCAATCATTGATGATAACATTGAAGCTAAAGTTGCCATAAAAGGTGCATCATCTAAACTTGCTCCAGCTTCTAACGACGCGAACTCGCTAGACATTGCGTATTGTTGAATGCTATCAACTGTTGACCAAAGTTCAGAATCATCTAATTTTGCTTCTGCCTCTAATTGTATTTTTTCAGACGCACTTTGTTTTATTCTCATAAAAGCATCATAATCGCCATCTAAAGCTAATTTTATATCATTTAAATGTTGTGGATCAGCCAAAAAATCAGACATATCAAAGTTTGATAAATCAACGCCAGTTAGTTCAGATAAAATATCTGTCATATCTTGCATAGCATTAATATAATCTGTGCTATCACTATCCGCTTCTTCTAATGTTTTTAAATAACCTAAAATTTTATCTTTAGATTGAACCCACTGTTTCATTACTATAGCAGTTTTTAATTTTGCTTGAGACTTCGCTAATTCATCAGAAGCTTTTATTGCTTGTTCAGAGGTTTTTCCATATTTTTTAATAGTTCTGTCATAATTTTGTTGAGCTTTTCTGGCTGCGTCTGTTTCTTCTTGTAAATCTTCATATTTACTACCAAGATTTATCAACGCTTTAGAGTAGTTTTCTTGAGATAAAGCCCCTTTGTCTGTAGCTTTTTGTAAATCAGAGATAGAGTTAATTGCATTCACTATTTCTTGTTGTTGACTTTCGCTATATTGACCTGGTTCTATATCTTGAGATAATAAATCCTCTAGTTTAAACATCTCATTTAGCTTATTCTTTACTTCTTCAGTAAAACTTTTAGCATAATCATCTGCATCTTTAAAACCTAAATCTGTTGCCAAAGAATCTGTTATACCTAATTCTTCTTTAGAAAATCCTTCTTCTGAATTTGCTTTGTCTTTCATCCATCTTAAATCGGTCTCATTAATTCCAGACAAATCAATATTCTTATTTTCACTATCAAAATTAGCTAAAAGATTTTGAGTTTTATCAGAACCTAAATTATCTGTTAATACATTCTTTGGATCATTTACAGCGGCCTGTAATTTATTTGCTACAGAATCCCATTCTTTAGCGGCGCTTTCCATTGCTTTTGAAGCAGTAAGAAAATCATTAATAGCTTCTATATTTACTTTTACTTCATTACCTTCTGTATCTGTAAACGTAGAGTCGCCGTCTTGAGATTTTTCTTTTACTTTATATCCCATAGCCGCAGCATATTCATCAATTCTATCTTCCCAATTAGTGTTATCTACACTCTCTTTTGCGTTTTGATAGCCTTCTGAATTTGGGTCTAATGTTTTCTTACTTAGAATATTAGCTACGTCATTTGCGGTTTCACTATCTAAATTATTAAAACCAAGTTGAGTTTTAAGTTCCCCAAGCATTGCTTGTTGTAACTTTATATCATTCGCTTGACCTTGAGCTTTTTCTTTATTATATAAAGCAGCAATTTTATCCGCAGAATCTACAATTTTGTCTAATAATTGAGAACTAGCTCCTGTAACCTCTCTAACTTTGTCTTTATCGTAAAGAGCTTGCTCTCCTTCTTTTTCAATTAAATTATATAAAGAATTTAATTGATCCATGCTAAGTTCTTGCCAAGAACCTGAAAATCCAGAAGATGGATTCCATTGCATCCCTGTATTCGTTTGTCTTAAAAGAGAAACCCTATCAGCTGTTGCTTGTTTATCGCTTGCTATAACTTGCGCAGTCGTTGCTGCTACCTTAGCTCCATTGACTGATTCTTCTTGTTGTGCTAAAAACTCATCTTTACCAGATTCATCAAAAGTTAATAATCCATTTGAATCTCTATGAACATACTTGGCTAATTCTGGATATTTATCTAATAATTCAAGAACTTGATCGTTTGTTTCTTTTAGTTTAGAATTCCACTCATTAGTTCCCTCTGTAAGTTCTGACATTGATTGTTTAGCTTTTTCATAAGAATCAAAACTTTGTTCTAATTCTTGATGAGAAGTGTTTACATTATTATAAGCATCTGCTAATTGATCTGCTTGATTTTGAGCTTCTTTAGCTGCGTTTGCTGCTTCATTATATTTATCAATAATTAACTTTATAATAGCCACAACACCAGCAATTGCTGCGACAACTCCTAATATTGGACCAAGCCCCGCTGCTAATGTAGCGAAAAACCCTCTGGACGCTACTGCCGCCGTTTCAGCCGCAGCTGCTTCACATGTTAAGGCCGCTGCTCCAGCTGTTGATGCTGCGGCAGATGCTCCTTCAGCTATTGTTGAAGCTTCTGTTGCTGCTTTTGCTGCTAATCTTTTTTCGCCATATTCAAGAATCATTTCACCTAATGTTTGGAAGCCAGTTTCCAAATCTTTTGTCCCAGAAGCAATCATTGGTATTGTCATACTTAAATTTATAATAGTATCAAGTATTTTTTCACCAATTTCAAGATCATCATTGTCCCAAATAGATCCTAAAGATTGAAAAGATTGCCAAGCAAAAGCAAGATTTCCAACAGCAACAGCCATATTCGTGAGATCCTGAACCCGTTGTTCAGTAGTAAGAGTTCCCATTGTTTGATTCGCGTTTTCTGTAGCCACCGCATTTGCGGCATTTGCTTCGTTAACTCTAGAAACAGCATTATCTATATCAGTACCAGTTTCTAAGAACTTTCCTTTTTCAAGGGCGATTTGAACCTTGTTTATTTCTCTTTCAAGCTCTCTCATTTTTTGAGTAAAAACTTCTTCATTGTCTTCAGCTTCTTTTATTTGAGAAATTAAATTTCTAAAAACATCCTTAGAACCTTGCGGTAATTTATCAACAGCAGCCAATATCTCATTCGTTCTTTGAGTAAATTTTTTAGAAGCAATAGAAGCTTCATTTGCTACTGGTGGCATCTGCTCAAATTCTTCAATATATAGCCCAAGAGCTTGTTTCATTTTCTCAAGTTCGTTATCTATACTTGAGAAAGAACCAGCCATTCCTTTAACTTCTTCTTTAGAGTAACCTGCTCCTTCTGCAATTTGATCGTAAAGTTTAGAAGCATTTACAACAAGTTCACCTGTTTTCTCATTTATTTCAGTAGTAATTAATTCTTCTTCCCCATAAGCTGTATTAGTTTTAATAATAGCTTCTTGTAAAGCGGTTTCCGCTGCTATTTGTTCATTGCGAGCTGCTATTAATTGATCTTTTTGGTCATTAAAAGTATTAGCTTGTTCTTCACTCATTTTTGGCTGTCGTTTAAGACCAGTTTGAACAAAATTTAATATATCTTGATTTTGAACTTGACTAGTATCAATTCCTAAATTTTTAAGAAGTTCAGGAGCATTCTTTGCATTTTGTTTAGCAGTTTTTTCTGCTTGTTTATTTGATATAAAATTATTTATTCCTCTACCAATACTAGTACTAAATACCTTACCAGCAACAGCCCCAAGACCAATTAAAGCACTTTTTCCGCCACCAATAGCATCAATTAATTGATTCATTAAATCAACAGCTGTTGTTAACCCATCTATAAGTCCATAAAAGTCATCAGTTTCAGAAAATTTTCCGATAGTCTCTTCAAAGGTCGCTTGAAGTTTATTCATTCTACCTTCAATAGAATTAACGTATTTTTCATTCATAACATCAAGAGTGCCATCAGCATTTTGTGAGGCGCTCTTATATTCATTATACATATCAGAACGATTCATTAATGCTTCAAAACGAGCAAGTTGATATTTACCAGCAAGAGTTGTTGCGATTGCATTCTTTTGAGTAGAATCAATATTAGACCATACTTTCATAAGGTCTTCCATTATTGACCCAACCTCCCGCATCTTTCCATCAGACCCAAGAACAGAGACGCCAACTTTTTCAAGTGTACCTGTTACAGTTCCAAGATCAACACCATCGTCAAGAGTTTCTCCCATTGCGATGTCAGAAAAACGAGCATAAATAGTCTTTAAACCATTGCCGATATTCTCTGGAGCTTCACGAGTAACAGATTCAATAGTAGCGATTTGCGCAGCTAACTGATCCATATTTACACCAACGGTATTTGCGGTTGATGCTGCTTTTTGAGATGCCGCAGCTAATTCTTGGACGTCTGCTGCCGAAACATTTGCTACTTCTGCCCAAGAATCGAGTGCTGATGATAATTTTTCAATATTACTATCAAGACCATATGCATTCATGTAAGCAGTAATTTGGTCTGATGTTGTAGCTGTATCTTGTTGAGAAGCATTTGCTAATTTCGTAGATAATTGAGCTAATTGATCTGATTTATTTAGATCAAAGCCTTGCTGTGCGAATACTAAAGTCGCATCCGTCATTGCTACAGTTGTACTACCAAGAGCTTTAGCAGCCTCGTTCGCAGACTTAGCATATTCATTCATTTGTTGCTTAGAATAATCAGTAACCATCATAATATTCGTTAATGAAGTGTCCAAATCTTTAACGTATTGAACAGCCTCATGAGCGCTATTCATAATAGATTGAAAACCACTAGCGATGATACCCCAACGGAAAGTGTTGCCAAGGGTATTCATAACTTTATCTGTAGTTTTACTTACTGTTTTTAAACCAGTATCAAGATTTCCCAATCTCCCAAGTAGATTATTAAAAGCTATTTGTCCAATGGCTCCAGTAGCATTAAATGACCTTTGTAAGCTAGATAAATTAAGATTTAAATCCTTGAAGTTAGATTTTAATTTAGTAGTATCTAACATTCCTAATTTAGAATTATAAGAACGAGCAATTGCTGTCTGTAGTTTATCTAAATCTTTAATTGCTTCTTTTACAGGCTTATTAAGTTGAACAGAAGTAGAATATGTTGTTAAATTTCTTAATTCTGTTTGAACTTTTTTAATTTCTGATTGTAGTTTAGTTAATCCGCTACTGTCCAAAGTGGTCTTTAATTTGTACTCGACAGTGTTCGAATATTTTGCGATAATAACCACATCCCTTCTTTACAATAGCGTTTCTAAACTATTATGAAACACTACCTTTTATCTCTTATTATAAAAATTAAGGGTATATAAAAAAAATAAACCCTACTTTCTATAAAAGTAGGGTTATAAATGTTATATTAAATCGACCAAAGATTATTCTCCAGAAGTAGGAATATTATTGTTCATACCCCAATCTTCTGCAATTCTTGTTACTTCTGCGATGTCTTTATCTGAAACTGCGGATTTTAGTTGCTTGCTTGCTTGTTCAACAATATCTGAAGAAAATTCTTGAATTGTACCAAATAATGCTCGTGCGGAAAGAGCATATTCTTTATATTCTTCATACCATTCATTAGCATAATCTTCTAGACAATTAATATCCAAAGAAAATTCATCATGTAAAGTTTCTAATGTACCATCTTTAATTAGAGCATCCCAACAATCGAGAGGATTTTCCGCAATCATAGAAGTAATTTCTTCTTGACGATCTGGAAAAGCAATAACTGAAGCATACATATAAATTGCGCGTTCAAAGATATAACTATTTACAAATCCGTTGCTTTCCGCAAGATCAATTGCAAAATTAAGAATATCAAAATAATCTTGTGATGTAAATGTCTTTTGTTTTTCTAGCTCAATATCAATCATTTTTAAACTCCTTTTATCTCTTTTATACATAAATAGAATATAGCATAAAATTTTTTATTTGTCAAGTTTTATAACGCCATTTTTGTAAAAGCTACTAATTCTGAAAGTTTTAGCTCAACTCTCATTTTAGCATTATATAAATATTCAGTGCTTCCTTTTTCAACTAAATCAGAGCGTTCCATAGCATTCTCTATTCTAGACATACCTGGATTTTTTTGAAATTTTGATTTATTCAATTCCATATAAGTAGATCTATTAAATCCTTCGCCACCTTCCTCTTTTGCAGTTCTTAAAACAACGTCTGATCCGGCTGACTTTCTAATATGCTGAAAAACATCGCTCATAGTATAAAATTTTCCACTAATAGCCATATAATAAGATTGATCAACACTATTTTCTAAGCCAGCAAGACAAGAAAGAAAAGACTTATAAGCTATTGTTTTTTTAATTTTTTCCCAAGAATTATTTAAAGTTGCGGTTCTTTCTGAATTACCTCTAGCAACGAGAGTTTGCATAACTTTAAATATATCATTTCCTGACATACCAGCTTCTCTTGCCATCAATGTCAAAAGAGGTGTCTCATCTTGAATTTTAAAAGTAGCAGAAGAAGCATTTGGGTTTAAATTCTCCTTATAGTTTTTAGCATTAACTCCAATAAAGCCACTAACCATGTCTTCTCCAACATAAAATCCAAAGTCAGATTTACTTTTCTTTTTTCTTTTTGCTCTTCCAAGAGCACCATCTATTTCTTTAAAAAATCTTTCTTGCTCTGGGTCTGGAATAAAGTTTGTTTCAAAATTACTATTTCCCGTCATTATAAAAGTATGTTCAACATTTTTTAAAACATCCGCCAACTTCTTATTACCAGCTAAATAGATCATTCCTTTAGAATACTCTTTTGCTGTTTTATCTAATTCAGCCACCCATCGTGCTGCTTTTCCGCACAACTCTTGAATAAATTCTGGATCACTACTATCAAAATCTTTTCCTATCAACGACCCACCTTCGTGCCTTATTGTATATGAACCAGCAGACGCTTTTGGCAACGATTCCGCCATAGCTTTTATTTTTACCAAACAAGTTTTTAATTTTCCATTAGATGAAACTTTAAACGCTTCCATATTATACCTGCCAGCTAAAGAAGCTAAAATTTTATCATCAACATCAGAATATTTATTATTTACTATTCTAGATCCTGTGTTTTTCTCTCCTTTAGCAAATTTTTCTACCAAATCTGCCGCATAATCCTGTAGCAATGACTGTGTTTCAGCTGGAATTGAATTTAAATAATTATTTAACAACTCTACGAAATTCTCTATCGACCCGACACCTTTTTCAGCAGCATCTATAATAACAATTGCGGCTTCTGGAGAACCAACATCCGCATCAGAAAATCCTTCTATCGTCGATGGATCAAAGTCTTCAATTATTTCTCCTACGGGAGAAAGAGCTTTACCAGACAATAGTGCTCTTGCTGTTGAAGCATCCATATTATCTATTTTAGATAGTTTTCTAACTAAACGTCTTTTTCTATTAGTAAATAACCTCATTGATTCATTTATTGCTTCTTTTTTATCAATCATAAAATTATCATAAAAGCCTCCATCAGGAACATTTCGCGCATAATAATGTAAATAATAATCTGCAACAATTGTCATATAATTTAACCTCCTGTCTACAAGAAAAAGGGGCATCCCGCAGGACACCCCTTATATTTTTATTCTTCACCAGTTGTTAAACCATCAAACAAAGTTGTGGTATAATCTTCCTGCGGAAGCGTTTCTTCTGATGTAGATGAATCAGTTGTTTGTTCTTGCTTATCAACAACTACGTCTTGTTTAGCTTTTTGAGCCTCAGATTCAGTAGACGTTGAGGCTTTTATTCCCCCGATACCTCTGGATCGAAGACAGACTTGTTATACCAGCCATCTACATCTTTGTCAGAAGTGCGACCTTTATGTCCAATAACTTGTTCGTTCTTGTAATTGTGAGAAGTATCAGTATTACCAACAACTTGAAGCGCAGCCATTAGCTTTTTCTTACGATTGAACTTTGTAAATGCTGGGAAGCAGTCAATCGTAAAAGTAAAGGTTGACGGATCGCCTGAATTGGCCATTGTAAAGGTGAAGTTAGATTGAATCTTACCACGAGGAATAACAAATTCTGCGGGCATATCTTCACCAGTCTCTTCATCACGGAAGAGAGTAGAAGCTTCAATGTAGTAGTATCCAGCGAATGTAGAAGCATCAATTTGCATTTCATATGCACCTTCATCGTGCATTTCATAGCAATCAATACGTACAGTATCGCCTTCTGCTACTGGAGTATCTTGACGATCATCTCCTGGAGTATCTTTGCCAAGCTTAAAAACAAGAGTTTTACCTGGAGCAACAATTTCTCCGTTGCCTTTTAGATATCCTTTCTTGTCTACGACAAGTTCTTCATCAGATTTACCAGCAATTTCAGTAGTAAACGCTGTAAGTGCAGTAAATGCACCATCATCACTAAGAACTCCTACTTCAGTTTCAGTAACGGCAGAAAGATAATCTGCTTGAGCACCAGCAGAATTTAGTGTTACTGGATAAATAGGCGCTTCTTTTGAAACAACGAGTGTAGCGCCATTACGCTCTTCATCAGTAAGTTTACATACAAAATCAGTACCAAGCTTTTCTACAACCATGTCATAATTAGCATGGACAAAAATCTTTTGCGCATCAAGTGTATCAGTTTTCTTACGACCTTTCACAACACCCGCGCCAGATAGCATAGAGAAGCTAATTGGTGATAGAAGGGCATCTTCAAGAGTAAAGGTAAGAGTCTTCTCACCGTCCCACCCAACAAGACGAGGATTACCTTTGCCGCCTTGTGCATAAACAGTGGTTGCAGCGCCTTCTAGACTAGAAGTCTTTGCTGTGTCGATGTAAAGAACTGGTTGATACGCATCAAAATGTTGATTTCCGATATCCACAGAAGTAAGTGGTTTGAAAACAACATCACAAATTTCGCGAATCCCGAATCGGTTCATATGTTTTCTCTCCTTTGAAAAATTTGTATACACTTTTTTCTTTTATCAGAAAGCTCGTCAGCTCTCATCTATATATAAACATACTTCTCCAACAAAGTATGAGTATAACAAATTATTTATATAAATCATCTAACCAATTATTAGGTTCTTTCATTTCACTGGTATCCATCATCGGCATAGTAGATACCCGCATATAAAAATCATATTGCATTTTTGTTGTGTATCTCAAAAATGAATCATATAATTGAAATAAAGTATAATTATAAAAAATATTTATATCCATACCCATTCCAACAGAAAGAATAGAAGTATAACTCCCAATCAAACTTTGAGATACTTGTCCAGAATTTTTTTCTTGATTCAATTTATTCCTAATTTCATTACCCTTTTTAAGTTTTTCAGCAATTTGTCTAGCTTGTTCGTTCGCTGGGTTGTAATCAGGATCATCCCCATCTATTCCAGTAGGGAGAAACAACTTTTTTAAATAAAATTGAAATTCTTCAAAATTCATAGGATTTAATTGTCCTATATTCTTTTTTACTTCTTCAATTTTAAAATTTATAAGATTTCTTTCTATTATAACCTTATAATTAGGAAAAATAATATTAAAAAACTCTGAAATTAAACTTTTAATAGATATATCTTGTGAAAGAGCCATCATTAATAAGTGAAAATCAGACAACATTTCTAACTGTGGATTGCCCTGCCTTAGTTCTCCAACAAATCTATCTACATTAACAATAATTTGAACAGCAGTTAAAAAGTCATCTTCTCCAAAAGCACAAATATCCTTTACTGTAGGCTGCGTAATAGCTACATTACAGTTAGGAACTATAATAGGCATCCCAGATAATATTTGCGCTAAATCTCCTTTTATATCCATATCAATAAAATCCTACAAATCTTGCGGGGCAGGTAATTTTGAATTAACATGTCCTTCATCGTCATGACCATGAGTTGCGACATAACGAATAAGGACGCCTCCTAAATATTCATTGAGAACAAGTTGACTCGCACCAAGAAATTGTAATGTTCCAATACCTGAAAGACGAGCCTCATTTAATATGCCATCGATATATCCCGCAATCATCCACGGCCTAAGTTGATAATCTTCCATTTCCCAATAGTCTAAATGACAAATAATTGAGAAGCTAATTACACAATCTCTATATTCAGGATTTTGGGTTGGTGTAAAATCATCAAACTCTAACATTATATAAGATTTAACTTCTTCATGTTCACCAAAAGATAGTTTTGGAACAGCTTTAATATATTGCTCATCTTTCATCTTCTTTATGGTATAAGTATTAATCTTATCTTGATATTGCGCTTGAGTGCGATCAAGGCAATCTGGGGTATTAATTATTAATAACCTTTTTAACTTATCACTATAAGGCTTACTTTCAACTAAAAGTTTTCTCCAAATTAGTTCTTGATCTTTCCCGCAAGACAAAAAAGTAGAACGATAATTAGTTTCAAGGAGATTTGAAGCTATTCTTTTCATACTGTCAAACCTCCTTTCTTATAATGACTTAATTTTTATATTTAATTCTGTTTGTTCTTGTCCTTCTGGAGTACAATAAAGAACAAACTCACCCTTCTTACCAGAAATAATTTCAACTTTACAATAATCATTTCCAGTTTCAATGATTTTTGCTAAATCACTATCAATAGAAAATGTAGCTTTCGTATTTTCCCCTTTTATCCAATAGGTATGAGTCTCATAAGGATAAACTTCCTGTGGACCTTGGATAATAGGTTTAGCCCAATCAATAGTAATAGTTCTTTTTTGCTCGCCATAACAAATATCAAATGTTTTTATTGCTCCTGGATATATTTTTACTTTACAGATTCTACCATCTTCAAGAATTTCTTGAAGTCTTACTCTAGGATTATTTTCTACTTTCCAAATAATATTTTTATCATAACAAAGAGGATCAATACTATATCCAACAACAGTATCTTGCTTTACAACGTCAACGCCTTTAATAGTGTTTAATGGATATTCTCCACTTACCTCTTTAATTTCTGGTAATTCCGCAATGCTGTTATCATAATATTCTTGAACTTCAAGTTCAAGAATTCCTGGAACAGTAATAGGATCTGTTACTTGAACTTCCCAGATATGCCCGTCTATTTTTATATGGGTAAAACGCTTAAAAAAGTGTTTAGTTTTTTCATCATTTTTTATATAGATAGTTCCAGAAAGATTTAATTCATTAATATTTATTTGATTTTTCAAAAACCACCGCAAATCTGTTTCTGTTGGTCCTTGAAAATAAATCCAATATAAATCTCCATCAATTTCAAGTTGATAACGACATCTAATTATCTCTGACCGCAAATAAGCGGTTTCTGTTAATATAGGTAAATAAATCATCCAATGAGTTCCATCATCAAGAATTTCAAACGTATCTCCAGCTTCTAAACCAGAGCTAAATTCAACTGAAATATATTTTTTATCATAATCGCTTTTTAAATTTCCAGTATTTATTAAGCATGGGATAGCTAATTTATTTGGAGTTTTAATCATTCTTGAATTATAATCATTTTTTAAAGCCCATTGTAGTGATTTCAATTTTTGTTTATTCATCCGACCAATTTGATTCCCACCCGCGTATTGCACACGAGCTGCTAATGTCTTTATTGACATTGCTCTCTTAATTGATTAACCAAATTACAACATTCAAATATCGTTCTTCTATATAAAAAGAAATCAATATCTGAAATGTCTTTTAGTCCTTCTAGCTTTGAGGCAAGTGAAATAAGTTTCTTTTGGTCGGAAAAAAGATTACCCATTCCAACTAATTCAATAACCAGAGTTTCAATTGGTTTATCGCAGTCTTGTTCTTCTTCTTTCATTGGTAATAATTTAAAAATCTGATTGCCTATTCTATGTAAATTATCAGATACGGCAGAAGTATCTAAATCAACATTATATATTGTCATCATTCTTTAAAAGGCTCCATTATTTGAGAGAAAGAAGAAGTAAGTTTGCCTGTCTTTTTATTTGGCTTACGCCTACAATAAAGCCTTTGTAAATGAAAGCCTTTAGTTTCATACTCTTTTTTCATAGCAATTAGTTGTTTCATATGGCTCGCCTGACTAGTGAACTTAAAATCTGAACCACTATATTTTTGTCTAATTAAATCCACTGTTGCGAGCTGAAAACCAATCCATTCGCTAATCATATACTGCCTAATAATCATTTTTTCTTCTGATGTTAATTTAGTATTAAAAGTTTTATTAACTAAATCAAGATCAAAAGGCTCCGCCCATCTAGGAAACTCAAAATGCGGAAGTGCCGCCAAAAGAATTTCTTCAAGCATTTCTTCTGTATCTTCTTTAGTCAATTCTAAAAACATGTCATCAGTTACACCAGCAAGAAAAAAATTATACATTTCTTTAAAAGTTGTATAGTTTTCTTCATCTGACATACAGAACACTCCCTTATTCTGTTTCTTTATTTTGTACTCGTCTTTGTGGAGTTGTTTGCTTCTTTGTAGCTGTTCTACGAGTTGTTGGTTTCTTTTCTTCTTTAGATTCAACTTCATTATCATAAGCATGTTTATTTTTAATCATACTAGAAATATCAAAACCAGTTTTCTTCATAATCGCTTCTCTTTTATCCATATCTGGAATTTCAAGTTCTACAGCTTTTGTTTGAAGTTGTTGGATAATCCCTTCTGGGCCAAAATCAAGAGCATCCAATAGCACATCAATAGGCTCTGTAGTAAGTGCGTTAATAACATCTTGTTCAGTCCAACTATATTCAATGGTTTCGTCTGATACTCCAAACTCCCTTGCGAGATTTTTATTTTTTACTTGTAGAAAATTCTTGAGTAAGTCTACTCCACCAGGCTGATAACTCAAACTTCTAAGCTCTTCAGCTTTTACTTTAATAGTAGCATGCGGGGCAAAGTGACGGCGCACACCGTTATCAAGCTTATAAGCAACACTATGATCCATTATATTTGTTACTGATACTAAGGTATTGTCTTTAATAAGTGTTACATCTTCCATTATATTTATCTCCTTTTATCTCTAAAAAAATGGGGTACTTCTTTTACAAAAAGTACCCCAAATATTTATTTATATTTTAAAAATCAAATATGCTTATTTACAACTATTTTTTCTTATTCTTTACCAGTTAATGGTTTTTGTTTTTCATTAAAAGCAAACTGATTATAAAAATTATATAATATTTATCTGGGCTGTTGGAGGAACCCAAACATTATTTATTTTATTAAATTAGCTTATTTTATAATATATAAAATTTATTATACCCGTCAGTATTTAATTTTTATATTGATTATATTTAACTATTTCTTTAGTGCTGTATTTTGATAAGAGCAAATTGAAGGATTGGTAAATACAGCTACCCCAAACTTCTTATAAGTTTGAAGATCGGTTGACCAGTCATCATTTTCACTAGTTGTGCGGACCGCGGTTTGACCTTCAAAGACAACCTTTACAGGCTTTTCACCAACAGAAGCAAAGATGTAAGCATATGAAGGATCAATAACTTTTTCAGTATTAGTAGCATCAACCATTGATTGTTGAAGAATAATTACACTGTGGCCCTTGTAGTCTCCAAGATAACCACGTTGCCAGAGAGTATTCTTCATTTCATTTGACATAAACTTATCTTGAGGAAGCATAGTAGCAGCAAATTCACGTGTGCAGTAAATGGTAGAAGAACCATTACCATAAGAATCAGAAATTGCTAGGAGCTTGTCCATTTCAGCTTCGTCAAAAGAATTGCCAACAAACTTATTAGCTGCTGGAAGTTGCTTGATAGAAGCAGTTAGAGCTTTAGCGATTTCAGCATAGATATATTCATCCATACCTTCAAGCATAATATCAGTAAAATCAGCAAAACTATAACGACCATCAAGGAATTCTTCAAATTCAATGCGGATAGCATAACCGATAGCGCTTGTAGCAACAGTGAGTTCACGACCATCAAGCTTCATAGTTTCATAACGGCCTGCTAGACCAACACGAGTAACGAAAGACTTGGCACGCTTGCGAGCTGCTTCAGTAATACGAAGCTTATAAACAGCTTGATCGCCTTGATCAATTGTCTTTACATCAGCAAATTGTTCATATTGTTGCATGACCTTATTGGGAAGAATTTCATCAATAGTATCTTCAATAAGTTCATAAACAAGATTTTTATTACGACGGAAACCCTTATAGTCAGGAGCAAGAAGTTTAAATTGCTCACGAAGGGTTGCGTCTACAGCATTAGCACTAAAAGTTTCATCCTTGCCATTAACAGAGAAAGTGAGAGAAGCTTTATGAGAGGCAGCTTTGGCAAGTTTCTTTAGTTGAGAACGATCCATAAGTTCCATTATATCTTATCTCCTTTCTTCTATTCAGCAATAACTTGTAGTTTAACAGCTTCTTGACCATCGGCAAGAGTTGTTTCTTTTACAACTTTAAGGGTTAGACCGTTAGCTTCATCAGTTACAGCTTCAAGAACGCCCTTTGCGCCTGGATGAACTTTATCCCCTACAGAATAAGAACCCTTTGCAAGATTGTTGGTAGTAAAAATATCACCAGCATACATGCGGAATACGCGAGGAGTCATTACGCCATCATAAAAATCAGTTTTCTTCATAGCATAATCACGATGCATTTGTCTGCGCTCGTCATAAAGTTTTTCCTCATTGTAAACCATCATCCAAGGACCTTCACCATCAAAGTCGATTTTGCCAGCAGCATAATCATATTTAACGAAAGTACCTTGTTCTAGAATATCAATAGAACTATCCGCAGGTAGCTGACCATAAACTCCACCGCTACGAGAAGCGGAAAGATGATTTGGCTCTACTTGTGCATAATTCTCATGCCCCGCGAGTACATTAGCTGCGCGGTCGATTGAAATTGCCATTTAGACTTTCCTCCTTATTATAAAAGTTCGTTTGCTTCGCGGAGAGCTTCAATAAAGGGATCTGCTATCCCCGCATCAGTATTATCATCAAGAGAGAATGTAGTAATAGGATCCGCTTCATTAGCTTCATTTTCCTTTACTCCATCAACACTCTCAAAGTCAACATTCTTCTGAACATAAATTAAAGCTAATTTAGATTCAATTTCATCAAGAGAATAATTCTCTTTATTAGCAACTACATCTGCTTTGTCTTCTTCACTCAACATATGATACTTATTAATAAGAGCATCTTTTTCTTCATTAACTTTGTTAAGCTTAAAGGCACGAAGTTCTTTTACTTCATTTTCAAGAAGAGTAAAGTTATCTTTTAGTTCATTAAACTCATTTTCTAATTTTGCATAATCTTCTTCAAGAGAATTCTTTCCTGCGGGCTTTTTCTTTTTGTCCTCATCATCCTCTTGTTCAGCATTGCCATCTGCTTCTTCATTATCAGAATCATCTTCATCATCAGAATTATCTTCTTTTTCAGGCTTTGATTCTTCTTTTTTCTTTGCAAACTCTTCGTCTTTAGCAGCGCCGTCGCCCTCTGTTACTTCTTTTGCACCATTGTTTTCAAATAGAGCATCTTCCGCAACTTGAGTTTCTTGTTTAGGCATTTCCGACCCTCCTTTGTTTTGTAATGCGTCTTTTAATTCATTCATCATCGTATATAAAGTCCTTCCAAAAGATTCATCTCTTGAAAACGCTTTATTTACTTCTGGACTTTTAATAGATGCACCCTCAAAACAAGGTTCAACATCATCGCCCAAAATACACAATTTAGTAAAAATTGCGTCATTTATAATAAAAAATTCTATACCAGAATTATTGTCAGTTGCCCAGTGACCTTCCATTGTTTCACCGTCAAGCTCCATAGATTGACCTTTTCCATCCTCTATGACGCTTTTAGCTTCTTCATATTGCTCTGTCCATAGATAGCCAGTAGTCATCATATATTCACGTTCGATTTCATTACCAAATTCATCTGTATCCATGAATTTTTGAAACCAAACATCGCTATCAAGACCTACGAAACCATATGGAACAGTTTTACATGAAAAATGAATTTCACCGTCTTCAATCCTAATTACTTCACCGTGATCGCCAAAATCTTCTTTATTTTCAATATAGGCACCAACAATTGGACAACCTGGTAAAGAATTCGCCATCTGAATAGCCGTATTCTTATCAATATATGACCCATTGCGGTTTTTGCCTAAATAAAAAAGTTTAATTTCACACTTTGAAATACCAGGATTAATAGCATCCGCTGACAAATTAATAAATTCTGGAGCTTCAATAGTAGCAACAGAACGATTCTTATTCATTAATTAGCAGACTCCTTATTTTGTATTGTTTTTTCACTCTTTTGTTCATCAGGTGTCTCTGGATGACCAACCTTTTTCTTCTCTTCTCCAAGAGGATTAGCAGTATTTCCAGATCCGCCGTCTTTTCCACTCATTGTAGAAGACATTTGTGGAGGAACAAAAATATTATTAAGATTCATCATTTTGTTTTCAAAAATTGCAGACATAATAACCGATGTTTGAGTTTGTCCTAAAGCAACTTGAGGAAGAAGTTTTGAAAAACCCAATGTCGTTTGTTCTTTGTAAAGCTTTGATAAATCTTTATAATTATAAATAGTAGTTGGTAATATTTGAACTTTATACATAAGTCTTTTAGGATTCTTATTAAAAGGTCCTAACAAACTTTCCGCATATATCTCAAATTGTCTAATTAAATCAGACATTGTAGCTTCATCATTTGCAATTGATTTTTCTAGAGCTAAATTACCACTAGTGTTAAATTGCATTTGACTAACGCCAGCTTCGTTATAAACTGTTCTTTCTACTTTATCTAACTGATCAACAGAAGAAACATTCCCTTTATCAGAAAGATCTGCAACATCAACATCCGCAAAAGTAGTAAGAACATCTACTCCAATAGCATCACCAAGCATAGCAACCGCATTAGAGTGTAACGCTTGCGCTTCAATAACATCAAAAATTAAATCGCCATTTTTATCTATCGGCATCTTTTGGATAATAATTTTTAATATTTGTTGAGCCATTTTTTTCTTATCTAAATCTTGCGCATCTTCAAGATCCATGATTGCGGGAATAACAGCAACAAATAATGGACAATCGCTGCTATTTAGATTAAACTTAACTGTTTGATACGGATCTAGCAACAACCAACCATTATCATCACCTTGATAATCTTTTGGAAGCTTACCGTTTTTATAATCAATATATCCTTTTTGAACTTCTTTTGGAAACATTTTTATAACACGAAGTCTATATTCATAATCTGAAAAAGTATCATCAAAATATTTTAAATTAAATTCAACGGCAGGCATACCATTTAATTCATATCTACTCCTGCAATAACTAACTGGCAATTCTTGCAGATAACCAACACTTTTTTGAACTATTTTATACCCATAATAGCATCCATTTTTAATTACTTTAAGAGCTATTTCACCAAACTCTTTTTTCAAATTACTATTTTCCAAAAGAGTACAAGCTTTATACCAGCCTTCTATGACTTTTTCTTTCTTTAATTTTTCATCATATATCATTGGATTTACTACCCAATCATATCTAAATAAAAAAGCCATATACCTACAAAGCCTAGAATAAATACCACTTTTATCAAAATAAAAATTAGATATAGATCTAAGTTCTGCTAAGTCGTGGTTTTTAATAGCTTTTTCAACTTTTTTTCTATCTATTTTATTACTGCGTTTATACCAATAGTCTAAATCTGCGGTAACATCATTTTTTAGTGTTTCTCTGCCAACTTTAATTTTATTAAAGTTTAAGTTTGCGGGGACTGAAGATTTAGCACTGTTTTTTAGTCTAAAATCTCTTTGGTCTTTATCTCTTACCTCTGCCAAACTTTCACCTCCTTAATAGCCAGCAGCCGTCATGATATAGTCATAACTTAATTTATTTTCATCATAATATGGAATTGTTACTAATTTTATGCGATTTTTTAAGCAATATTTTCTTTTTAAAGTATCATTATATTGCTGTCTATGAAGTCCTCTAGCGCCACCATATTTAGATACACTTGAATAGTGTTGTTTGCCTTGAAATTCTATAAGAAAATCAAGTTCATCAAACTCATCGAATATAGCAAAATCAAATCTAAGTGGTCTTCCACTTGAACTTACAAGATCCGCAAATTCATATTCTTCAATAAAGGGGATTCCAGCATCCTTTAGTATGTTATAAATTTTTACTTCGCCAGCAGAATCTCTCATTTTAAATAACTCCTAACATATTAGATATTCTACTATTTATTTATAAAAAACTAACAGATAAAGTAACCCCCTTTTGCCCATAAAAAACTAATGTTTTGTAAAAAACATAAAATCTTCTATTTTACGAGTTTTATGTTTACGTTCTTTGTCTTCTTCAAGTGAACAGAAGTATAAAGCATAAATAAAAGCAGAAAACTTATCCTTTTTAATCTTCCTATTGGATTGTTTTAGAATAATATTAGCGCCCTCATTTTCTTGTATGAGATTCATCATTTGATCCCGCAAAATACTTGTTTGGCTATAAGGCATTAAATAATCTGCTCGTTGTAATGCTGTCATTTTCTGTCCTTGAGATTGAGCTAATAATTTATTTTTAGCAACATTCTCATCAATCAAAAACCGCATTCTTCCGTTAGTAATTTGATTCTTACAATAAGCATACATTTCAGAGTTTAATGCTTGATTCGCTTTCATAATATAAAGCAAGTCTCTAATTGTATTCTCTGTTTCCATATTTTTATATTTACGGTCTTCATCATTTACTACTCCCCAGCCATACATTGTATCTCCTGTATCTGGATCAATAGTATCACAAACAAGCAAGTCAACAAGACCTGCTCCAACTCCGTTACCGTCAACTACAACGCACTTACACTTAAATTTTTCATAAATTTTTTTAAGTTTAATAGTTTGGATAATAAAGTTTTCTGCTTCAATAGTATAAACATTTACAAGTTGTTTTATCCATGTCCCCCTGGAGAGAAGAGAAACTTTGAGTATTACAACTTCTGTAGTACATTCAAATCTACCAACGTCTACGCCCATTACATAATAACCATTTTTACCAATTTTATTACTATGTTCATACTCCGCCATATTCAATACTCTATATTTTTCAAATCTTTGAGAATCGAAGAAAGCAGATTCTACGTCTCCAGTCCATTTGCTTTCATATTCTCGATCAAAAGATGCTTCATTGAATGTCCCGTCAAGTTTAAGTTCCCTAACGAAATCTTTACTCAAAAGACCTTCTACTACAGGAACTCTCCACGAACCACCTAAAATAATGGCATCTTTTGGTTTGGCTACAGACTGACAAAAAATTTGTAAAAGCTTTTCATAACTAAAACTATTTTTATAACCTGCGGTAGTCACATAAATTTGAGACTTATTTAATCGTTCATTTGGATCAACCTGTCCATTTATCATTCTAGAGACATTCATAGTAGGAACAATAATTTCATTTAATACATCTTGATCAATTCCTACACATTCTTCCATAAGTCCTGCCTGAAAACGTCTTCCACGAGTTTTTTCACTCGCCGCAATGTTTTCTAATGTTGACCCATTTTTAAATTGATAAACAACAGTATCTTTTGTTTGTCTTGTTTTTGCGTTTGTACCACGAGTATCCCATTCAATCTCTTTAGCAAAAGCAGGTATAAGCTTACAGATTTCTTCAACCTTACTTGATAGAATTCCCGCACTTTGCTCTTTACCGCCAGCAACAGTGAATAATTTTGCTCCTGGATATAATGTAGCTTTTATCATAAGACCCATTACAGACATGAATGATTTAGACCACGCACGCACAAAAGTCGCATAAACATATCTATGTCTCATGATCGCGCGCAAAAACACCCTTTGATAAAAGAAGAAATGAAAAGTATTATCAGGATTAAGGCTACAAAGATAATCAATAAATTTATCTGGGTATAATCTCCAATAGCTAATCATATCTCGATAATCGTCAAGATGTTTAATTATTCTTTCTTTAGTTATTTCATCTTCAATATGTTTTACCCCAGTATACTTATTCTCACCTAATAAATCATTTAACGACACACTAAATATCACCCCCAAAAGAATCAAGGAGCATTTGCGCATCTCGTTCAATTTCATTATCAAGATAATCTTGAAAATCTATTGCTTCTTGATCTGAAAGAGTATCTTCTTCAGCCTCTTCCTCTTTAGATGTTATTAGCCCCTTATTCAAATCAATATCATTACCACTTTGTTCAGCTTTATCAAGCTTATCAATATAAGTTTGAATCAAATCACTAAGATTTAGTTCATTGGTTGCTAAATTATAGTTGTATGATTTCAAATCTTTTATTGTAAAATCAACCTTATCTTGCGGGTATTCATCTGGGTCTACAAATTCTTTGATTGGGCCACCCTCACGTTCGCATAACGCAACAAGTTCTCCAACAGAGTCAAGATAGCGTTCTTGTTCTTCTTTATTCTGAACTTCTGTAAACTTACCAGCTTTCCGCAATTGATCATATACACTTGCTAATTTTTGATATGACTGTGTATCGCCCACATCTAACGCTTCATCCATTTTTAACGAAGTTTTACAAATCTTTTTTAAGGTATCTTCACGGTCTACGTTTAGTTCATATTCATTAGCATACTTATTATATAATTTCTCCATTTGGACTAATTGGGAAGGCTGATATAAATACCCCCATTTCATTAATAAATATTGATATTCTTCATCCGTTAATTGTTTGCGGATTTCACCTTCATCTGCTCCTTGTTGGATAGGCTTTATAGCCTCTTCTTTAAGCGCAATAAACTCTTCTTCTTCTTTATCAATAGAACTAGGAGTTTCAGGAGATAGAGTATCATATTGTGCTTTAGATATTTTTCCTTCTTCTAATTCTTTTTGAAGCTGTAAAACATAATCTTTATCTACTGTTGCTTCTCTTCTCTCTTTAGCCATTTCCTGAGCCATATTTAGTTTATCAGAATCCGCAAAACAATAATCCGCATATTGTTTCATATTCATAGTTCTAATATATTTTCCGATTACAGACCTATTACTAAATTTAGCAGGATTCTTGAGATAAATATCGTTTGCCATTTTAATCCACACATTTTTAATATATGGAATATCAAACATTTCAAGAATCCAGGAGAAGGTAGTGTAGTCATAGTTATCTATATACATAGTAAGACAATCAACACAAATATCTATTCGTTCTTTTGTCTTTTTCTTAAAAAATTTAGTTGCCGCACGCTCTCTACCGCATTTTTTACAAATTATTTTTGGCTCATCGTGTGGACTTATAACTTTATTTTCATCCATTATTTATTCTGACCTCTACATTCTTTACAGACACTATAAAAGCCATCTTTAGAAGTATTCTTTGAAAAGAAAAAAGGGTGTGCTAATTTCACCTCACCGCATTTCCCGCATTGTTTCCAGTTCCCATATTCCTCATTTGTATAATACCAAATAAGGTAATCTTTTTGAGCTTGTTCTGCCATCATCTTCGGAATTCTTTTTCTCCATAAAGTAGAAAAATATTGTTCGCTATGTTGAATACTATAATGATTAAGCATTAATTCAGCTACTTCTTCATTTGAACGCCCATCCACTCTCCAACAAAGAAGATCAAAAAGAATTTTATTATCTGGGAGAAGAGTTTCTTCTGCTAAATTTTCTAAGTCCAGAAGGAGAAAATGCATATCTGAACGCAAATCATCAACACATTCTTGTTTTAATTGCGCATAGTAACAAAGTAAAAATGAAATATGCGCGGGGTTGAATAAAGATATAATGCAGTCTGAATGCGGGACTCCATTTTCATCAATCGTTATATTCTCTTCTAATGGCATATGCGCCATATTTTTTACTTGATTAGATGGATGTCCTTTGGCAGGAATGCCTCTAAAAGATGCTTTTAAGATATATTGTTCTTGATATTTTGAAATGATTTGTTGTTTAAGAGAATATTTTTTGCTGCCAGTATCAGCTGCGTCAAACTGTCGTTTTAAACTTTCAATCATTTGAAGATTACTTTTAAGCCCTGGGATTTCCTCTATATCTTGTTGGGTAATGGGGTCTTTTGGATCTAAGATTTGATTCTTGTCGTTGCGGATCATGGCATATAAGCCATCTTCGCCATTCTCAAGATTCGCCACCATTGCTTCTAAAGAAACTTGACGCTTTCCTACTGTAATATTTCTATTGCGGGTGATGATACAATGCTCTTGTTCTTTTTCTTTTTTAGTTTGATTTTTATCAGCTACAAAAAGAATATAGTCACTCATGTAACCTAATACTTTATTATTTATTTTATCTGGTGGAGTCTCTTTTAAAAGTTGCTCCACATAAGCAGTCCTTTCTTCTGGGCTGGTCAAAGTATAATCAAATTTCATCGAGGTCCTTTCAACATATTTTTAACACATGCTCATTGTAGCACATAGTATAGTTAGTTGTCAACCTTTTTTAACAAAAAATTTGAAAAATATAAAAATTTTTATTATAATATAAATATAAGAAAAAGTAAAGGAGAAAACAAATGGGATTTGGACAAAATTTTTGTAGAAACATGGCTAAAAGAAGTTATCAATATGCGGTTAGAAGCACTTATGATTTATTCAAACCAGCAAAATCCTCTAACTATAGCCCCTCCTCTTATTTTTATGAGCAAGAAAAAGAAGAGAGGAAAAGAGAAGAGAAAAAGGGGTATGATAAAAATGGTTGGCCCTATATTTGGGGGAGGCACGAAAAAGCTATTTTTCAAGGTAAGGAATATAATATTGAAGAAGTAGATGGAAAGATGATTACTTTGAGCGATGGAAAAAGACATCGTTTGAGCAGTTGCATTTTGGTGGACAAATTTGCGGGAGGAGAATACTAAAAACGTCGTGAGGAAATGAGAAAAACGTCGTGTTATAGAACGACAAAAACGTCGTGAGTTTGTCGTGGGCCTCCACACAATCTCCACACAATCTCCACAATTCCCACATATAGCCCCCACACCAGACTCCTAAGCACCTGACCAAAACGCAGGGCTTGCGCGACGCACCCGCCCCATTTCGTCAGTTCGCTACCTAACGGATCACGCTCATCAGTGAGCTACCTAACAACCTGCGCAGTGTTAGCCAAGGTAAACACCGCCCAAAAAGAAAGGCACCTGATAATGAGGTGCCTTTCTACTAGTACGGAAGCTCAACAAACTCCTGGTCAGTTTCGAGCCAATAAAGGTTTACGCCTGTGATCGCATACAGGATACTGCGAAGCTGACCTTCAAGCTCCTGCGCCTCGATCAGCTCTGCGAAAGAGTAAAGCGAGGGCACACCGTTCTTCACAGAGTCATCTTGATCCAGGATTATCCGTGCTGTCTTGCGCGTAGCCTCGACAAGGCGATCCTTGAGCATGTCGATGATGTCGTTCACGTTATCCATGTTCGGGTTCCTTTCTGATCTCTTTCTGACAGTTACTAGTGTATGATACTAGGGTCATCTTGTCCACCTTGATCGGGCACCTTCACACGTTCTCCACAACTCTCCAAGTGTGTGGGTTATGTGAAGAGCGTTGACACGCACTCACCTTTATGATATAATAGAAGTGGACCACATTCATATGTTAGCTATGGGTAACACCTTATTATTCTATATATAGAATAATAATAGTCTTCAGGAAACCCTGCGCCAGGATGTCCTTGCCTGTGGAGGATCGGCCCTTGGCCCCGTGTATGTTTGTCTTTGTTATCTCATCCCTAACCCCTTTCCTTGATTAGTATATTACTACCTGCGGGTTGTCATGTCAATACCTTTTTTAATCTTTTTTTCTTTATCTTTCTGCTTGCGTATCCTTCCGCTTTATGGTAAACTATGCGATAGCAACACGACGAAAGGATTACTATGAGTAAAGTGATATGCTTTGATCTTGATGGAACGATAGCAGACTTTTATAACGTGCCGTTTTGGCTTGATGCTATCGCGCATGAAGAGACTTATCCATATCGCCACGCGCAACCCTTGATCCCGTTCGATCTGCTCGCACAACTTGTCTCGTGCGGCTACAAGCTCACGATCATCAGTTGGAACGCGAAGGGCGCAAGTAAAGAGTATAGCAAAGCTGTCAGACGCGCCAAATTGGAATGGATAGAACAGAACTATGGAAATATCTTTTCTGAAATCCATATAGTAAAATATGGGACTCTGAAACACGGCACTATCCACGAGGAGAAGGCAACACTTGTCGATGATGATCAAGACGTGCGGGACAGGTGGAAGAAAGGAGACACGATCGACGCTGATGATACTGATGCTCTGATCGAATGGATCTATAACCTTATTGAAAGCGAGGGACTGTAATGTTTATTATTCTAGGGCTTATCTTTATGGCAATGTTTTTCTACGATCTGCGATCCTATCTCTTTGATTATCAAGTAGGACGCGAAGACTTTTCTAGTATGGGCGCACTAGTGTATGCGATACACGCGCAAGAACCGATCAATCATATCGAGATCATCTTATCGCTTACGTTTGCTATTGGATGCTTTATCGTTGCGTCGCAACCCGTTCAAACGGTCACATCTTTTTGGTAAAAAGTGCTTGACAGGCAAATAATAAGGTAGTAGAATAGTCCTATCAGCTAAAGGAAAGGACGCAACTATGAACTACCTCACTTACAAGCCTACCGTTGAGGAATACAATCGTTATTGCCCTCGATGGAAGAAGACGCTTGACCTCACGATCTACGCGGTAGCACTTATCGGGATCATTTGGGGGCTGATGTTCTTGGGACATGTTATTTATACACTTCTCTAAAAATATCGAAGGAGCCTATTGCAGGCTCCTTTTTTTTGTGCTATAATAATAATGGGGAAGTATATCCTAAATTTTATGGAGATTCTATGATTTTATCCCGATATTCCTTGACAAAAAAATATTCTATGCTTCAAAAAATAACCTCTTGACCGCACTACCCTGATCCGTTATAGTATGAACTGTCAAAGGTTGACGTTATCCAAAAGGAGATAGTTATGTGCGGGAAAGATAATAAGGTCAAAGTTACGCCTGAAAAGGTTTGGGAAGGCGTTGCGTATGTTTGCCTAGCACTCACAATCGCGGGGCAAGTGTTCACTACTATGGACGTCTTGATCGCTCAAATCGTTTGGCTTATTTCAAATGTCCTTTTTGTGGGGCGTGACTTCGCTTTGAAGCGTCCTGTGAGTGACAAGGTGAAAGACGTTTGTATGTTGGGGCTAACGATCGGAATTGTTGTCGTTCTTATTTTCTAAAAAAGTTCAAGGAAAGTTCTTGCGCGATGAGGATCGCGGTGCTATAATAGTATCAACGAAAGGCAAGAAAGAAAGGAAGTCCTCAAATGTCTGGTATCGCAATCCTCCTCGCACCGTTGTTCGTTATCGTTCCTGTCGCAATCGCAAGCTTTGGTTTCCTTGCTATCGCAAGCAAAAAGTGGTGGCTGTAAAAGGGAGGGCGCAAAAGCCCTCCTACCCGCTCAAAAGTTTTTGAAAAAAGCACTTGCACAGCTTGATTCTATGGTTTATAATAGTGTCAACGAAAGGCAAGAAAGAAAGGAAACGATCATGACGTATGGATTTACCATTTACACGAGGAACGGCGTGGAGTTCAATTGTAACCTTGAGTTTGAGGACGCAGACGAGGCGTTGCTTATTGCGGGGGAAATGGCTGAAGCGATGGGCGCAATGGACAAAGATCTCCTTAGCGGGGACATCAAAGTAAAATTCTATCGCTACAACCATGACAAGTATCAAGTAATGGAAAAGTGCTACTATTGGGGTATGACAAGCGAAAGCAAGTTCGTAGAATATCTACGAGAAGGTGGGATGCTATAAGAAAGAAGGAGGGGCAAAAACCCCTTCTTTTTTTTGTATAAGTCCAAAAGGAGAAAGATAGAAATGCGCGGATTATGTGAAGACTATTGTATTCCTTATCCCCGCATGATATAATAGAATTGATACCGCAAAAGATATGAGACAATTTTTACAATTCTGTATCATTTCTAAAAAAGGTATTGACTTTTTATGAAAAGTATGCTATAATCTAAACGTTATCACTGATAACCCAAGGATAACTTTTATAGCGATAGCTATAAACAAGTTAGTCAAATACAACTTTTCAAGTTGCGTAACTCAAAACGCAATACTCCAAGAAAAGTAACAAGCGCGTGAACGTTTGACAACGGCAAACGTGAACGCTAGCGAGCGTGTTTAGCGTAAGATAAACCGCGAGCACGCAACGAACAAGTTACGATCTAATGACGTGATAACATTTATCTTATGTTTAGGGCAAACTATATCATAATCCCCTTGACTTATTGATATAATAATACTAAACTAATTATAGTCGAAAGGATAAATTATGTCATATCTTATTTTTGAGGTTATTGTAATTACTATTATAGTTGCCCTTTATTATATCTGCGCGAAGACTGATTATGATATAGTTGTGACATCAACCGCGATAATTGGTATTTCTGTTATAGGTTTTTGTCATATCATTTGTTTACTTACTATGATCTAAAAAAGTCAAAACACTCCTTGACAAGCTGATCCGCAAGGACTAATATAATAAACGTAAGGTATCCAATAGGAAGGGTTGAAACTATGAGCAACAATTTTAACAAAGTGATCGAGTCTTTATCTTCTCTTTCTCTTGATGAACTTGATGATCTTCAAGACGCAATTGAAGAGGAAGTAGAAAAGCGCGATAATCAACGCTTTATCGAGCTTCGAAAAAATGCTATTAACGCAATGCGTGAATATTTTCAAGCAGGCGGCTGTATCATGGATGACAATGATAACTGTAGCTTTAGGCTTGACGATGATCGGCTACTCTATGATGGTGAGAACTTTATCTATCTAAAATAAGTATAATGGGGCGAACAAAAATCGCCCCATTTTTTTATTGACGTGTTTCAATCTTTATGTTATAATAACTGTAGTGTTAAGCAAAAGAAAGGAAAACACTATGGCACACGATGAGACCAAAGCAAACGAACTCTACGATTCTGTGGTAGACAATGTTTATTCTTTTTCCATTGATCAACTCATCGAACTTCAAGATCTCCTTAACGGCGCGATTGATAACCTCCAAATGGAGAAGATGGTTGACCTTCAAGAAAAGGCTATCAACGCGCTAAAGGATTATTATGAGGCGGGAGGATCCCTCTGCTCATCACTCGAGAACTTTTATATTGATGAATCTCGAGAATATGATGATGATTTTTATCATATCCACTTGAAATAATAATACAAAAGGGGATCTGAAAAATTTCAGATCCCCGCACTTTTCTCCTTGTAACCTTGATTGAAGTATGGTATACTTTAATCGTTCCGAAGGGCAAAGGGAATCAAATACCCCACTTCAAGGAATTGCGAGATAGCGAGGTGTGTTTTAAAAAAATAACCCAAGGCTAACTTATCTAAATATGACGCTACGTGAAGAAAGTGTGAAGATAGAAATAAACACTTGCGGATCAAGGGCAAGTGGGCTATTATAATAAATGTCTTGAAGGACAAGAGAAAGGATTATCCAAATGGCGGACGTAAATATTTACGTGACTTATTCTATCAAAGTACCTGAAATCGATGAGGTCTATAATGAGTGCGATGATCCCAATATCGCAGAGGAAAAGATTGATGATATCTACCAAGAAATTCGCGACGATCCGTTCTATTTTATCGAGCGTAACGGGTATGAAATGACAATCGATGACATCCTCTAAAATGGAAGGAGATAATCCAAATGGCAAACGTTAGCATCACTATCAATTATAGCCTTGACATGCCTGAAGTCGATGATATTTATAATCTCGATGATTGCGATCTTATTGATGAAAAGCTTAATGAACTTGAAGAAGAGATCAATAATGATCCCCTCTATTTCATTGAACGTTTTGGGTGTGACATGTCGGGAAAAATTACTTTCAAAAAGGACGATCCAAAGTGGGAGGTTATTTTTTATGAATAACTTGCTTGAAAAGATGATAAACCTTGAGAAAGCACTGAATCTTGAGAAAACGATCAGAGATGTCCAAAAGGCAGGAGGTTCTATCATTTACAAGCCAAACGCTGTGGGTTTCGTTGACGTTATCCGCGGCGTGTATTATGAGGTAACTATCTACTAAAATAACCCGCGAAATGCGGGTTATTTTTTTGTCCAAAAGCAGAAAGCATGATCCGCACTTATTCTACCTCTGCTATTGGAAATGCCTCTAAAAGCCCTTGAGAGCCGCTCTAAGACCTTATTATCGCAATACCTTATTTTAAAGTGGACTATTAGGGCTTGACAAGCTATTGTAGCGTCTCCTGGCGGCTCAGGTACCCTAGAAACGCGCACATATTTTCTTCACCGCATCTTCATAATATTTTTCACAATTCCTCTATAATTATGTTTAGTTCGCTACCTATTGGATAGTGTCCTACCTAAATATCAGGATCCTACCTTTCTATCCAAATGTGGAGGTTATGTGAAGGGTATTGCATATTCCTCAATATCTGATATAGTAATACTTGTAAGGTGAGTGCGGAAGGACGAACCCTGTTCGTCCCCCGCCGCGAAGCGTGCGGGAATACCGTGAATCACAACTTATTGCGGGATAGCGTAATGTATCAAAAAAAAGTTACCTATGGTAAACTATGAAAAATATTCCATGGCTAACTATTAAATATTCCTTGGCTAACTTTTAAAGCCTACACTTCTCATTGTAGTTACACTATACACTAGGCGGGATCCAGTTGTCAAGCGCTTTTTTCTAAAAAACACAAAAAAAGCACAACGTCCAAATGTGGTGAAAATGTGAAGGAAAAAGATTGATACTAGACAATACAACCCAATGCGCGTAATATAGTTGGTGCGGGAAGGCAAAGGGCAAATCCGCAAGGGCAACCCGCCCACTGATTGAAAGGTATCTATCATGACTAACAAGTTTGACCTTGACGCTTACGAACTTAATGAAATCCTTGGATGGGGCACTGAAGAAGCAAAGCATTCTGATCGTTGGAATCGTCTGCGTGAGAAGTTCGGCTATATGCTTGATGAACAGTTTGACGAGGTGTACCGTGCTTTCTATGATGGATCGAATGGCACTATCCGCACCCCGCAAGGTGTTTCTATCAATGAGGCAAAAGCTGTTTGCGTTATCCTGAATGCGCTCATTGATGCTGATCTTCCTATGTCCTTCTCTGATATTTACTACAAAAGCGTTGGCTATAAGCATGGCTTCAGCGCATTCACTCCCGTTGCAAATGAGGAACTCCGCGATCGCCTTCAGAAGATCATCGACGCACTTGAAAAGACTCACAAAGTTGAAGGCTTGCGCGTGATTAAGATCATGACGCAGGGAACGTGCCATATCAAGCTGTATGAGATCCGATAAGTAGGAAGGTAACTAAGCAATGGCTCGCAATTATATCGTGATCGACACAGAAGGTGTCGATACCCAAAAGCGAACGGACGGACAACCAAACCCCGCAAGCGGCCTGTTCTACGATCTCGGGTATGTCGTGATTGATGGAGAAACAGGGGGAGTCCTTGAGTCACGTTCTTTCATCAATAGCGACGTGTTCTTTAATCTGTCACTTATGCGATCCGCCTACTACGCGGAAAAGCGCCCGCAATACCTTGAGGGAATGGGCACTGATTGGGAGGTAGCAAGTACCCTCACGATCTACCGCACCTTGAAGGACGACATCAAGCAGTACGACGTGCGCGATCTATGGGCGTACAATGCCCGTTATGATATGGCGATCATGAATTCAACGATCCGCCAAATGTCCAACGGATTCCAAGCGTATTTTATCCCGTTCAAATGCCGCTGGCGTGACATTTGGGACTACGCAGGCTCAACAATCTGCAACACGCGCAAATATGTGAAGTGGTGTATCGAGAACGGCTACACGACGGCGAACGGCAACCCGTCCACAAGTGCGGATACTGTAGGCAAGTACCTTCGCAACGATCATGATTATATCGAGCGCCACACGGCACTATCTGATGCAATTGACGAGGCCTTCATCTTGCGCGAAGCGAAGAAGCGCAAGCAGAAAGCACGCCACTCAATGGGACAAGGTTGGCGAGACGCAAGCAACTTAAAGAAGTCCATGGACTAAGAAAAGCCCTCGATAATGAGGGCTTTATCTTTATGGTCATGTTACCCAAGACTAACTTATCGAGGTCGGGCGAAATTTTACCACGTCCTCCTGGAGCTGTCAAGAACTTTTTCTCGATCTACACAATTCCTCCACAAATGCCCGGATTCCCGCAAATGTGAAGATTTTATGAAGGGTATTGCTTTTTCATGGTACCTCATGGTATAATGGAAGTGGATCATTTTTTTAAGTTACCCTCCGCAAACTTATCCAGGAGGTGAAAAAGTTACCCTAAACTAACATGACGCTGCGCGCCTAATTGTGCGGAAAATGTGGAGGAATAAAATTCTACTGTACACGGATCGCGATCGGAGGTATTATATCAGTGTCGAAAGGGACAAGGAAGTGATCAAAGGGATCGCACCCCGCTCGATCAGAAAGGTGGCTACTATGGCTAACAAGACTAACACCCTCACCAATGCTCAGGCTATCGCACGCGCAATCGAAGCCCTCGAGAACCTCGGAAGTACCGATCATGAGCTGATTGAGAAGCTCACTTACATGCACACTATGGCGACTAAGAAGCGCCCCTCCTCTGAAAGCCCCGAGGCTAAAGAGACGCGCGAGGTTCTCATGCCTGCCACGCTCGCCTTCATGAAGGCAAAGGGTGAGCCCGTGGCGTGGCGTGACGTTGCGGAAAACGTGCGGGGTATCACCACCTCGCAGAAGGTTAGTGCCGTTATGAAAAAGCTCATTGCAAGCGGTCAGGTAACTAAGGAATATGACGGGCGATCCACGATCTACCGTCTCGCTGAATAGCGATAGGAGGGGCGAAAGCCCCTCCCCTATTCACCTAAAAGGATTATCCCCCGTGGTAGACAATAGTCCTGCGGGGGATTTTTGCGCCTATGAAAAAGTTTACCGTGGTGAATTTCCCGAGGTCGGGCGAAATTTTAGCACAACGATCAGCCGATGTCAACAACTTTTTTGAGAATTTTTCAGTCCATCTTGCGCATTCCTGCTATTGCCCGCAAATGCCCATTAGAAGCCTTGAGAAGCCTTCTAAGCCCCTACCTTGCGCGTGGCCTGCCTTAAAGCGGCTGAAAACGCTTGACAAGCACTAGAAAGCGCGAGAAGCGCCATTAAAAGGCTTATGAGCTAACACATAACTAATTCACCGCATTTTCACATAAAATAGCACGAAGTGCACAATTGAAATCATCAAATATTCATATGGAGATATTGTGTTGTGGCTCATTTTATGATATAATAGAAATGGCATACCTTATTATCCTCATTTGAGTATTATTCTCATTTTAGTATATTCTCAAACGAGAATAGCCCGCATTATCCTAAATCCAGACGAATTGGGTCGTGGTCTGGTCTGTGCGCTCTATACGCCTCGTTTTCATCGAACCTGGGATCTGGAGCCAGCTAAAAGAATCCCGCAATCCCGCTATTCTTCTCTATACGCTCTCGATTCGTCGCCCTTATGCTTTATCTCTCCTCCTGGATACTATACGCTCTCTATTCATTGCTGTTGGATAGCTAACTAAATAATATAAGGATAAAAAAATAGGACTCCCGCACCACCAGGAGTCCCAATCAGAAAGGAGGAACACTATGTTCCAAGAGAAAGGGGCGTTATATAGAGAACTATATAACGCTATGAAAGAAACGACTTACGCCTTAGCTTTACGCTTCTTACTAAGGGTAATTTCGTAGTTGTCTTCTCCAATAGCAAAGGCAATTACACGCTCTTGATTCGTAACCTCTACCTCCTGGACACTAACTCCAAGAGCATCAGATACTTGTCCACTCATAAGATACTGATAAAAAGATTGAATAAGAGTGCGCTTGACCTCATCTGGTTTGCGGGAAGGGGACTTACGCTTACATCCAATCTTCACTTTACCCGCGCCATTCGCCTTTGCTTTATTAGTAAGTTTAGTTACTTCATCATTATCAATATAACCTTCATCAAAAAGGAATAGATTAATAGCTTCAGAAGTAGTACAACCAAGTGTACGCTTATGCTTCTTGATTACCTCATCTGGAATTTCTACAGTCTGCTGTTTTTCTCCATTAATAAAAGTATACTTCATTTATTAACCTATTCTTTCTTGATTAGCTTTAGTCCCTATTGGAGCACCTATTGGAGCAAGGGAGGATATAAACGTCTCCCTCACTCCGTTATAAACAACTTCTCTCTTGCTGAATTAAGAAGTGCTTACGCAAGAACATAACCCATTGGTTCAGACTTCTTAATGGGTGGAACCTTCACTGCCTTATCCATTTGGACAAGCTTGCGGAATGCCGCAGACACCTTTGCTACAGTACAGTCAAACTGGGTAGCAAGCTCCTTGGCGGTAAACACGTGGTCAGAATCATCTGCCATAGCCGTCGCAACACCGAGCGCAAACTCAAGAGCTTCAGTGTTCTCTTTGCGGGGCTTGTTGAGTCGAGCAATCTCCTTAGTGATCGTCTCAACGATAGCGCCAAGCTCCTCCTCGGTCATCTCGTCGATTTCCACCTCACCGTTGAAGTGGTTGAGCATCATCTCAAAAGTTTCTTTCTTAGTCATATCAGGGTTTCCTTTCTTTTCTTTCCCCTTTCGATATATATATTATAGCATATTTTTTTATCTGGTGTAAAGAACTTTTTTGAGCAGATGCGCAAACTTTTTAAATGAAAAATGAAAATAATAATTCAAAATGAGAATTGAAAATGAAAAATGAAACTTATAATTCAAAAATGAAAATGAAATTTCAAAAATGAAAATGAAAAATGAAAATTCTTATTCAAAAATGAAAAAATATGGCGGGAATCTTACTATTTTTGAATAAAAATATAATAAAAGTGTTACAAAAAATAAAATTCGTAACACTAAAAAAAGTTTTTTTATTATTTTAATTCCAGAAGACCGTTCTAATAATCGTTTGCCCTAGCCCGCACCTATCTATATTTTCACTTATTGGTTTTAGATGAGAAATAGACCTCTCTTTTTTATTTTTAAAAAAAATAGATCACAAAAACACAACATATTGTGTAGTAGACTATGTCTAATACCCACAATATATAGTGGGTAAAATTAAAAATCGCCCAGTTTGCGAAATAAATTTATTGTCACGTACTACTATACGAGAGTGCCATTTTTACTAATTTAGAACGCAATCTGAACGATTTATGTTTACCATAATCGTTATAGTTATTTTATTTTTTGTTTGAAAAAGTTCTTGACGGGCGTTGATATAGAAGCGCACCCAATTTCATTGGTGTTACACCATTTTCCACTATTCTTTCAATTACTTTAAATTCTTTTTCTTTTCAACCATCATCAAGTAAACTTCTACACAATATCTTACAAAACTGGGTAAACTTTGTTGCCTTGCTTCTGCGTGCTTCTTCCATCTTTCTTTCTGTTCAGCCGTGACAGGCACATTAACAAAAGCATCTTTTTGTTTTGCCACAGCTACCCACTTTCACTAAAACTCCGTATCTCCACGTCTAATACTATAAAGATAATCACTTACTTCTGTAAGCATTACACACCTAATACACTTATCAACTACTTCTGGACTAACATTCTTCAACTCATAAAAAATCAAAGAACTAAAACCTATCTTCTTCATAGCACGAATAAGTTCTTCATCCTTTTCCCAACCTTCAATACACTCTTCAGCTTCACTCTTATCTTTGAAGAATCCATTATAATAACCAGTTATATCATCACTATACATCATTTCCTGAATGAACCTTGTCCAAGCCTTATCATAGCAATAATATTCTCCATTCCAAGTATCTTGATAAAACCTGTCAAAAGTTCCATCCCACTCTCGACGAGACAAAGCATATTTTACCTGCTCATAATATCTGTCATAAACCGCACCCATCAGCTGAACTTCTCCTCAATATAATCTTCAACATCTCCGTATACGCGACTCAACATAGCACACCTAATAATCACATCAACTACTTCTGGACCTTGTTTAGTAGCTTCTTCAATAGTATATCCCATATCCCACAAGAGCCAAACAATATCTTCATCCCAAACGAACTCGCCCAAAGACTCTTTAGCCTTTTTACGATTGAACCAATAACTTCCGCTACCATTGCCAGTTACACTATCATCCATAAAAAGGTCTTCATAAAACTCATCCAAAGCACCATCAAGGTCGCTGCCGCTCTCAAAGTCACTATTATTTTCTAAATAATCCGCGAAGTTTTCATCTGCTACAGCGCAAGCATCCTTATAAACTTCCTTATAATACTTATCATAAATAGCGCCCATTCTAAATTCCTTTCTCAACGCAATCACAAATATCATCTACAACGTGGTTAGTCCATTCAAATTCTTTTTGCCATGCGGCACAACCTACCACAAATTTATCACCCACTTGTAGAATACTTATTTGCGTTGCTTTCCCTGGATTGATATAAATCACTTCAGTATCTTCATTGACAAAAGGACGATACTTCATCAACTTAAAACTAACATTTTCAAGCACATGATTCATATCTTCCCCCTTTCGATATAACTATTATAACATATTTTAATAGCAGCTGTCCAGTAAATTTTTTCATAATTTACTAAAATTCTTCTAAATACTTTTCATATACTTCTTTATTCTCATTTTTGTTTCTAGAATATTCTAAATAACATTTTGCGCCAGTAGGATAAACATTAACCATGTCAATCAATTTATCAATATCAGTGTCTCCACCAAGATGTTCATTATAAAGCATTTTTACACCTTTATCTTTCAATGTTTCTAATTCCATAATGATTTCTCCAGAAGTAAGAGTAAATTCTTTCTTTAAAGCCTTTTGACCTCTTTCTTGAGCAGCAGACCTTAAATTAGCCTTATACAACTCTCTATATTGTCCATGTAAATTACCGCCATTTTTTTTATATATAGGCTCATCACTAAAATCTAATAATCCTGCACTTTTTAAAAGTTGTAAACAATTCTCCATAATCTCCGAGTTTCTATAACTATAACTATATCCAGCCATCTGTAATAATTCTTTTTTAGAAAACAAATAATTTTGATCATATCCATATTTAACATGTATATTATACTTATTTAATAAATAACAATATGTTTTAAAGCTCAACTCATTTAAAGAGTCTACACAAAATTTAGCTGTTTCAAAATCTAATTTTAAGAAAGTGTTGTTAACTGGATTTAACTTACAAACATCTTTATCAATTTCTAAACACCCAATATCTTTAAAAGTATTTAAAATAATCTCTGCTTTGCGGGGAGAGATACCTAATCTATCTTTAAGTAGTTTCTTAAATTCTGACTTGCTAAAAATTCTACAATTAGCTTCTTTATTAACATAACCACTCATATTTGCCAAAACAAGCGCTGACATATTATAATATTTATTTTTCATATCTTCTTTTTTAACGCCAAGCAACATTTCTTTACTCATATTACCTCCAATTTAATGATATACATTTTAGCATAAAAAATGTATTAAAGCACGCTATATCTTATATATATCTTATAC
>ERZ1034678.36-NODE-36-length-70312-cov-9.451172_pt1 | contig 70312 bp, 58 predicted proteins | sample MGYA00520640_ERZ1034678 | MGnify/ENA primary metagenome ERZ1034678 (study PRJEB33766, sample SAMN09781767) | gut metagenome | biome: gut microbiome | host: Homo sapiens | place: Madagascar | study: EMG produced TPA metagenomics assembly of the PRJNA485056 data set...
AAATCATCGAGTATTATAAATAAGTAATGCCTTTTTCTATGTAAAACCTTGTGTAAAAATAGTTGGTTTTTTCTTTTTTAAACAGAAAGAGTAAATATTTACTCATCCTAAATATATTTAACTTGAATATTAATAGTCTTTATTAAATTATTCTTCAAATCTTCTATTCATTTCTTTATCTTCTATTTTTCTTTATCATTTTCAGAATTATCATTTTCAGAATTATTTATGTTTTATTTCTTCTTTTCATCCATAACCATATAGATAATCTTATATACAAATTGCAGCACAAGGTAGAATGATCAATACGACCATTCCAACCTTAGAAGTAATAAAGAAATAAATATATCCGAACAAAATCCTTCGACGTAAACTTAAATTAAGTAACTACTTTAATCACCACTCATAATCTTCATCAAATTTAGTCTTTATATCAAAGTCAAATTTTATAGAGATAGAATCTAAATCAAAATAAGGTTTTACTTTTTTCTTTAAACTATTTAAGAAAGGAGTTATTACATCGCTATAACTTCTAATTCTTATTTCTTCAACTATGTCTTTTAAGAATTCATCTCTACCTCTCAAATCAGTAGGAGCTTCAGAATAGCAATATAAAACTCCTTTAAAATATAAAGTGTTATTAGATAAGAATGTTTTTGCTCTATTTAAAGAGAAGTTATTATATCTTCCATGATAATGAATCTTATAGACAATACTTTTTCCTTTATAAAAATCATAATATCCTTGATATCCACTAAAATCTTCTATTGAAGAAATAATGTATTCAATTATTCCCTCTTTAGATGTATCGAAGATAGAATCTGGCTTTTTTTCATAATTATAATTTGGAAGATCATAATGCTTAGCTAATAAAGATTTTGCTTTCTTTAAAGAATCTACTGCATTATCATCGTTTGAACTCATGATAAGACCTATGGCTAGACAAAGGTCTTCACTAGAAGTAATCTTAGTCCCTTCCTCTTCTATCAATTCAGAATTAATCAAATAATAATAAGCAATGAAATAAGCGATGATTTCATTGCCTTTGATAAAGGGTTTCTTCTTGATGATGTTATACATAGTTTTCACTATGTATGAAACACAATCATATTCATCAAATTTTATTTCATCTTCATCATATCCAAGTGCTGAATTTAATCCATATAAGATATCTAATAATAATGAATAGTCTCTTATGACACCGAAACCATCACCAAAATCGTATATATCTTTAATTAAGCTTATTAAAAATTGCAAACTTTCTGTAGAGATAAAGCTATAGTCACCATTAGAGTTATTTTCATTTCCAGCATCATAGTATTTATAAAAAGAATCGATTACATCTTCCTGTTCTTTTACGATAGATCTCAATTCATTGAATGTCTTTTTCTCTTCATCAATTTTACGATTGATATATTCATTAAATATTAACCCATTATTCAAAGCGGATTCATATAATTTGAATGCTATCTTATAGTCATAATCAAAAATAAATATAGCTACAACATCCAAAGAATAATAAGTTTTATCCGAGCAAGAAATAACATTAGTGTCTGTATAAAGCTTGCTATCAGCACTAACGTTCAAAGGGTCTTTTATCTTTTCGACTTCGCAATTCAGCATCTTTGCAATATCAGTCAAATTCATAAAACCACGCTTGTTATCGACCAATATCTGATATCCATCAATAGTTATAAATTTATAATCCATAGAAAAGCTCTCTTTTAAAAATTATAAGGCATATATAATTCTTATAAAAGCAACATTTTTAAATATGTCTTATAACACCGTGATCGAATCATATGAAAACTCAGTCATAACAAGTTCAGTCAGATTCATAAGTAGATTTGAGAAAAGCTTATCTGAGATCAAATCAACCTCCTATCTTTCAATCAAAAGACTAGCACCTGACTTGTTCAAAGCAATCTAAAAATCAATAGCGAAAATGTAAACAAAAAGCCAGCTCTTAACAGGGGCTGGTTTTACTATATTCGAGAAACATCACCAATTTCATCATAATATCGTTCTTAAATGATCTTACCATTTTTAAAATTCTTAGTTAGTGAATTATGATTTCCAGCACATTTACATTTCTATTTTTTAGTTTTATTTGTACTTTCGTTATCTAAGATATGATCTTTTACCCATGTATTAAACTGCTGATAAGTTATTTCACCTGCAGCCAAAGAAAAATAGCTATCTATTAATTCCTTGTCATTAAATGTATAGTTAATTTTATTTACTTCTAAGATATATAAAAGTGTTAAAGCACCAATTCTTTTGTTTCCATCTATAAAAGGATGATTATTTACTAACAAATAACTTACTCTTGATGCTTTATCTATTATGGAAGAATAAAATTCTTTACCATCAAATGATTGCAACGGAGAATAAATACAAGATTCCAAACCACCTTCATCTCTTAGTCTAAAAGAACCACCAGTTTTTCTAATAAGCTTTTCTTGGAATTCTATTATTTGTTCTTTTGTAATCCAAATCATTTAGCTAATTCCTTAAAAGCATATATGTGTTTATCTATAATTTTATCAGCGATTGAATTGGCTTCATCATTAGGTAAGCAATTAATACTTCTTTTAATCTCAAAAGGAATTTTCTGCTCTCTAATAGTTTGCCTTATAAAAAGATTTATGGCTGTATTAAAGCTCATGCCAAAATCAGAAAAAATACTATCAGCTTCCTTTTTTATATTTTTATCCAATCTAATAGTTACATTAACAGTTTCCATACTAACTCACCTCTATAAGAGTATATTAGATTTGCACTTGCCTTGCAAATGCTTTGTATTTGCAGTAGAAGAATTATTAGCAAATAAATTACCTTACTTTAAGTATGGATAAATATAATCTTAAGTAGATTTGAGAAAAGCTTATCGGAGATCAAGTCAAACTCCTATCTTCCAATCAAAAGACTAGCACCTGACTTATTCAAAGCAATCTAAAAATCAATAGCGGAGATGTAAACAAAAAGGCTGTTTAAAAACCTTCAGCCAAAGAGGATTTGAAAACAGCTCCTTTTTATTTATATTTAAGAAACGTCTCCACTATCATGATCTACAATTTCTTTATCAATTTTCTGTGTTTAACTTTTAATAATTTTTCGGATCAATAATTAGTAGTTTATCAGTCTCGTAACCTGCAACTCCTATAGGATAGCCATCTTACCCCCAAAGCTCAACATCACAATATTTGCCATCTGGGGATACAAAGATAACAACTCCGATAAGTCCAGCTTTATAGCCTTCACTTTCTACTAATGTTTTAACTCTATCGTTTTCTTTTATCATTTCATTGTTTTTCCTTCCCTAATAAATAGTTCTAGCTTCTTTATAAGAGATTATCTTCTTCACTCAAGGCATAATATCAGTAGTGTTCAGATGGATTAAGAATGACTGCAAAGGAAAAATAGATACTATGATAAATTTAATTCAGCACTGCGTGGAAGAGTGGATTAGATTGACGAAATAGGAAGAAGCAAAGTACCATCATTAAGCATCGATATCTTATCAGCTGTGCAGACAATTGCGTTTTTCCCATGTACAAATTTAGAATTTATGAGTTTCTTAAATGCTTTAGTATCCGAAGCATTAAAGTTTTGCCCAGCTTTTATCTCTACACATGAGATTTTTCCTTCTCTCACTAAAATCATATCTACTTCATTTTGCTCAGAATCTCTATAGTAATAGAGAGTCTGCATAATCCCTTCATTCATAAAAGACTTTCTTATCTCATTAAAGACAAATGTCTCAAAGAATCTTCCCTTGAGGAAACTGTTTTGCAAGGTCTTAGCATCAGTTATTCCACATAGATAAGCAGCCAATCCTGTATCAAAGAAATACATCTTTGGTCTTTTCACCACTCTCTTTACTATTGATTCCTCATTGTATGGCTCTACTAAATAAATGATTGCTGTCTTTATTAGAACCGAAGTCCAGCTTTTTATAGTGTTTATTGAAACGCCTATATTCTTGGCATAGTTATCATAAACCAATTCTTCACCTGTGTTTGAAGCTAAAAGTTTTAAGAAATTCAAGAATTTAAATTCATCATTTATATTTATTAAGTCTCTAAGATCCTTTCCTAAATAAGTGGTTATATAAGATGAATAGAAAACAGAAATATTTATAGAAGGATCAGCATAGAGAACAGGAAAGAAACCTTTGACAATATATTCAAAAGCTTGAGATTCATTCAATATATATCTAAGGCTTCTTTGAGAATCTTTAGCAAGATTAACTTCGAAGGGAGAATTATCCTTCCCTAAAATCTCATTTATTGAAAGATTACTCATATCTAGAATAGCTACCCTTCCGGAGAGAGACTCTTCAGCTCTATCTAACAAGTCTTTTCTTTGGGATCCAGACAATATATACATGCCATTGCTTTCCATATTCCCTCTCTTTAATCTAGATTCATTTACTATTCTTTCTATCTCAACAAATAGTTCTGGCGCCTTTTGTGCCTCATCTATAATCAATGGAGAAGGATGAAGATCCAAGAAGCTTCTAGGGTCTTTTCTTGCAAAAGCCAAGTTAAATGAGTCATCAAGTGAAATATAATTAAAACCTTTGGAGTTAAAAGAATTGAATAATTCAGTTGATTTACCAATTTGCCTTGGCCCTGTAAGTAAAGTTATTGGAAAATGCTTAACACAATCAATAATAGTTTTAGTTATAAATCTAGGAATCATTAGTAATCTCCTCTGTAATTTCTGCAGTGGCACTGCATTTTTTACAATTTCATTTTATATTATTTATGTGAGCGAATCAATAATAATAGGTCACTAAAGTTATAAAGACATGGGCTTTAAAAACTATTTTTGCTTTCACATCAATACTACTTTATATTTCCCAATTTTTTAATTAATACTTTCCAAACCAATAGGACTATATAGAGTTCTTTCTGGGTCTTCCACGCTTTCTTTTGGCCAGCTGCTCCTTTTCGACTATTCCAAGGTCGAAAAGGAGCTTTTCCGTTGATGGGGATGTTCCTTCCTCCGACCCTTCTGCATCCGATTCTCTGCTTTACGGCATATCTGTCCTTGTTCTTTCCTTAGGCCTGGGCGACCGTGTTGGACGGTCTTTCGACTGCGAGTATCTCTTTCGGAATGGGCATGATCAAAGCCTCCTTATATAGTCCTATTACAAAATAAAACAGACTATATAGCAATCATTTTAGCCATATATTTTGCTGAATTTGTCGACACCGGAGAAGCAAAACGTTCACAAAAAAGGCATCAGAAAAGCCCCTGAAGGCACGAAATGCAGCTTCAAGGGCGGTCAAAAGGGCGAAAACATTAAAAATCAGCGAATCATATAGTCCTATTGGTTGGGAAAGTCTTATTTAAGTATGGATAAATATAATTTTGAGTAGATTTGAGAAAAGTTTATCGGAGATCAAGTCAAACTCCTATCTTCCAATCAAAAGACTAGCACCAGACTTGTTCAAAGCAATCTAAAAATAAATAGCGGAGATGTAAGCAAAAAGCCAGCTCTCTACAGGGGCTGGTTTTTTTATATTATTTCTTGAATAATTCAGAATGTGTTCCTAGACGATAAAGCATCAAAATTAATGCGTTATTATCAATTTCATAAATAAGTAACCAATCAGGCTCTATATGGCATTCACGAGTTCCTTTATAACTACCAGACAGGTCATGGTCTTTGAATTTTGTGTCTAGTTTCTCCACATTGGCTAATATGCTGATTACTTCAAATAATTTATCTAAATCCTTTCCTTGCTTTTTGGCAAGTTTCAAGTCTTTTTTGAATTGATTAGTAAATTGAATGCTACACTTCATTTATTCAAAGCATCTTTCAAAGCTTCCATACTTGTATATTTAGGTGCTTTAGGATTAGAAAGAAGTTCTTTTCCTTCTTTAATAGCTTTAGCAGTTATTTCGTTAGGTACATCGAGCTTTAATTCAAAAGGTATGCCATTTTCACGAATGGCTGTTCTTAAAAACATATTAACAGCAGTTGTCAAACTAAGGCCTAATTCATTAAAAATAGCCTCAGCTTGATCTTTTACAGCTTTATCAGTTCTGATATTTAAATTAGTTGTAGACATCTTTAATACCTCCACAATTATTATCTTATATTATTTTCGTTTATTGTCAACATATATGCCGAGTTTTTACATCATAAAATCATCATTTGCTAATTAAAAATTGTAAGTGAGATGTAGTAATATGTGATTTATTAAGGAACATAAAGACTTCATTAAGCTAAATGTAAATTGATTCCAGTACTTAAAAGTTTAGTTATATGGAACCAGCTTTTATATGTTTTGTTATCCAAACCAGCCCAACTTTCTAACTTCAAAAAATGACCCCTACCGCTTAAGACAAGGGCCTAAAAAAGAGATACTTTCAAAAAATCTCTTTGAATTTTAAAACAAAAAAAGCGATCAATTTTCTTGACCGCTTATTTTGGTAAACCCCCGATAAATCGAGAATTCTTATTTTGACCGATTCTCCTATTTTTTTAGAAGTACGGATTTGTAGCTAATGGTGACCCACTCGAAATCGAACTAAGATACTTTTTATTAATATCTACAATTCCTCTTCATCAGGAATTTCACCTACTACATTTGCTTGCTCTATTTCTTTCTCTATTCCATCTTTTAATGAAATAACATATCTCTTACATTTAGTATTATAAGGTTGACCAAAGATAGCAAAATGGTCTTTAAGCTTCTCCATTTTATCAACTACATTATTGCCTTCCCAAATTAACATCTCAGAATCTAACCACATATTTTCTTTGTAAAAGCCATATTGTTTCTTATTAGTAACAATAATAATTCCCTCAGTTGAATTCATTTGATGTATATATTTGTTATTTTCAAAAACATCAGCCTTATCTTGAATTAGAAGAATATTCAAAATGGTTTCATTTATGAAAGTAATAGAAGTTTCAGCTTCACTTTGGTAATTTAATGGGTCTTCGTTTTGTTTGAGCTTTTTAAAATCCAAAAACGGAAGATCATTAGGTCCGGCACAAAAGTTATCAAACCATTCAATATCATTGAATATAGCAAATCTACCTATCGATGTTTCTATTTCAATTACATAACTAACACTATTAAAATTCTTAAAGAACTTATCATGTCTCATGGATATAAACTCTTTACCGATGTTTTCTTTTAATAAGTCAATTCCTTTATTGTTTATAGATAAATTTAAATCTTTCATTACTTGCTTCTTAAATCCTAAACAATTTATCTTTGTGAGATAATTCCAAAACGACTTTCTTTTCATCGATTCCTACTAATTTAATCTTATCTCTAAGAACTGGGATGATATATTGGATATCACTTCCGTTAACATATTCAAAGAGATTTCTAAGTGTTGCCTCTGAAATTCTCTCAACTGAGTCTTGAATCATAAAATTAGGTAGATCTCTATGAAAATACTCGAAAAGTTTAATCATAGAGAACACAAAACAAGATGCTAATGCTTTCTTATCACCAGATCCCTTATTTCCTCCTTCTATACTAATAGGAAATTTATCATTGTCAAATTTCAAAGAGATTGTATCTCCAAGTACTTTACTGGTTATATCTTTGAAGTATCCGTTTATTCTTTCTTGAACTTTGCTAAGTTCTTCATCATCTGCCTTTGATTGGTCTATTTGCTTTTCCAATTCTTCAATCTCTTTTGTGTCTTTTTCATATCTATTCTTCTCTTTTTTTAATTCTTCAACATTGACTTTCAGATTGACCAAATCATCTATATTTGAATTAGAAACATCATTTATAGAATATTTGTAATCTACGAACTCGTTGGCATATTCTTTTTTGGCAATTAAAAGATTAGCCTTCACAGATTCCATTTCTTTATTGAGCTTGATGATTTTTGCTTTGTAACGATCGATTCTATTATTGGCCATAGAATTATGAAATGAAATAAAATCTGCAAATTCAATTTTTAGTTCTGGGAGTGCTGTTTTTGCATCTTGGTATAACATTTCAAGAGCAGATTCATCGATATTACCTATATTTTCTTTTTCCTCAAAAATTTTGTCTTCGTAAATTCTTATTTCTGAAGAAAGATCACAAAATTCTTGAGTGAGATCACTTACTTTTGATTCAAGATCAGAGTTCTTGCTCTCATTGTTAAAGTCAGTAACCACTTTATTGCTCTTTACAATAGCTGATAATTTAACTATTTCTTCTTCTTTATCGCTAATAAGTTTAGAAATATCATCTAAAGTTTTAGCTTTATATCTTTTAAGGATGTTTTCTTTATCTTTTTCTTTAGATTTAATTTTTTTCTTAAGTTGGTATCTATCTCCACCCTTACTCACTCCAAAGAAATAATCATAACATTCCCTGTAATCTAAATCTGATACACCATCATAATCCAAATAGGAAAACATTTTGTTTTCTGATGCATCTAATCTAATAAAAAAGGGGATAAGCCTACGGAAAGGTATGTTAGTGCAATCTTTAAAAATTAGTTCCTTAAGTTTTTCTTTGTATGAAGCAAGGGTTTTGATTTTTAAACCATCAATAAAGAATAGTGCCTTATCATAAAATCCACGCCTTAAAGAATGTTGATTACCATTATTATCAACTATAGTTAGTGTGGCATTAATCTTTTTCTCAGTTAGGAATGATTTGATTGTTTCATCCTCTCCTGTTTCTCTATCTTTATAAATCTTTTTGATATCATTTGCACCAAGACATAAATCAATAATATTAACAAATGTTGATTTGCCTATACTATTACCTGATTTACCAATTTTGGAATCAGTATCCAAGATAAAGGAGACACCTTTTTCATAGAATTGAACATTTCTTATTTCTTTCCCATCTTCTTCAGAAAAAATAGATAAGCTCTTTAATCGCATATAAAATCTCCTTTCTCATTCTTTTTTATTCTACCAAGTAGAAATAACCAATCGAGTGAATAATAAAATAAAGTAGGATTATCATTCACTTGACTAATGAAATAAGAATACGCTTCGTCAAAATCAAAACCAGTAATTTTAATATGTTTATAAAGCTTGGCAGCGGTATAGAAGATGGATGATGTTGGTCTATCATAAAAGTTTATTATCATTTTTCATCCTCCATCGGTATAAGAATTTTACATTCATAGAAAGCATACACAACTAACCCAAAGGCATAATCACCTAAATCTTCTTCATAAGCCTTTTCTATTTTTGCATTTGAAATAGAAGAAAGGATTTTCATCTTGATGTAATCTAAAATTGCTTGAGAGTTTTGGATAATAAGATCATGATTTGAAGAAGAAATATTGTATTTCTCTCTGAACTCAATATAAAAATTGCCCATCTTTAAAAGAAATCTATTGATGATATTTAGATCCTTCAATAAAAGCTGATGAAGTGCAATTTCAATTTTGTCATAGTAATTATCAGCATAAAATTCAATCTTTTCTCTTAATACTCCATCAATCTTATTCAAGTCAAGTTTTTGCTCTAGCTTATAGTCTTTAAGCGACCTTTTGGGCATGTCCGCTGAATCATCAATATTTAAGATACCTTCAATTAAAGTTACAAAAAGTGATGTATTAACTGGCTTGAAGCCGGAAGGATTTCTTTTCATATTAAGAGCTTCGTATTTTTGTGAAAAATAATCATGCAAACAATCTATCAATGCTTTACAAAGTTTTTCTTTATTATTGCCTTTATATATGCGTAAATCGCACTTGCAAAGTCGACATATATTTTTAAAAGCACCATCTAAATCAATTACTTGATAATTGAAATTTACAAAATCATTTACAGCTGTGGTAATAACTTTAGTGAAATTTGGCTGAGTAAAAGCAAGAATAAGGAATTCAGGAATCTTATCAGAAGTCAAAAGCTCGCTTACCCTGCTTGAAGTTACAAAATCAAACTCATTGCCTTTTTGTGTCCTAAGACTAAATCCATCGGCAATTGGACTTAAAAGACTTTCTACAATGTCTGTTTTTCTTAAATTTAGTGAACATGCCTTGATCTCGTTAACAATATCATTGAATCTCATATATGTAAGTAGCTCATTTCTTAAATATTTTAGCGAAAAATCAAGCAATAAACAAAGGATTTCAAATTTACGGTTTTTACAGTTTTTACAGTTTTTTACTGTAAATACATCGTAAGAAATTTAAAACGAAAATAAATATCATTAACTTCGAAAGCACAAGAAATGTGTGGAAAGGAATCAATATATGACTACAAAAATTAAAGCTGGTTGTAAAGACATCTGGAATTCCTATATGGTTAAAGATGCAATATTCTCGGAACATGATATTCCAATATGTCCAACCACAGCCGTTTCTGTTCCAAAGGAAATCATTACCTATGCAGAAGCAATTACAACTTTAAACAAACATAAAGATAAAAAGGATTTTTTCTCCGACTCTTATGTCTGTTTTTACCAACACGACATAGGGTTTGATGGAAAAAGAGGTATTTGGGCTTATCCTAAGAAGGCTTATGAAGTATTAAGACATTTTGCTGGAATTATTGCACCAGATTTCTCAACTTATCAGGACTTTCCGGATCCACTTAAACGATGGAACTACTATAGGATGAATGCCTTTGGTTATTGGTATGGAAAACTATGCCATAAAAACGTCATCGTTAACTGTCGAGCCGATTTCTCTTCTAATTATGAATATTGCTTCGATGGCATACAAAATGATGAATCCATGATTGCCATAGGAACTGTTGCATCTGAATTACGTAAGAAATCTAATCAAAAGATCTTCTTAGATTGGATTGTCAAATTTATAAGGCTTAAGAGACCTAAATCTATCATCATTTATGGATTTTTACCTAATGAGATAAAAAAAGCCTTTCTTGACTTAAACGTAAAAATCTACGTTTATGAAGCTAGAACTAATAAAGATTTAAAGAGGTGGAAAAATGAGCAAGGGAAATAGCGGATTATTCATAGGGACTAAGGGTGGTAAACAAGACAATCAAGCATCAAAGCCATTACTTAACCCAAATTTAAGCAAGGAAAAAAATGACCTTATTCAAAAAGTAAAAGACCAAGGCTATAAAATCTCTCCTGATAAAGTTTTAGATATTGGAACGATGGCAAATGGAAAAATAGTTTGGATTGAATTAGGTACATTAGCTGGAAAGCCTTCAGGCCTTGCACATATCTTAGAACATGAAGTAGAATTCAAAAATGTAGGTGTTTTAAAAGAAAATATCCCTTCATTTATAATAAATGTAGTTACCAAAGGTAAACATGTTGGTTACCAAGGTAATGGTCCAACACCGAGAGATGTTTTTAAAGCACAAATCAATAATAAAGATATTTATCTTGCTGTTACGATTTCTAGCAATGGGTATATAGTCGGTGCTAACATAACTAAAATAAGTAAATTTAAGGAGGATTAAACATGAAAACTATAAGATTACTTTTAGAATATGGTTGTGAGCCAGTATGGATTTATGGTGAAGATGGCCTTGTAGAAGGAACTGGTTTACCTGATGAAATTGGTAATAATAAGGAACTACATGACCTAATGTGGAAAATAATTACCGAATTTGATAGTCAGTATATAAATACTGACCGAGAGTTCACTCCTGTAGGATTCAAAACTAATGCTGAAAAAGAAGAATTCAAAAAAGACCTTATCAAATTCTCAGCAATGGTTAAGAAGGCTATTGGCAACAAATATAAGTTTATCGATGACTTTGACTATGAAGACTACTAATACAAAAAGATCTCAGTTATTCACTGAGACCTTTTTAGCTTTTGGCTATTTAGTTTTTAACGAGCCTTACTACCTACAAAGATTGATGTTCCAGCATGAATTGTCATACCGAAGCAATCACCTACTAGATAGAGGTTCGGCAATAAACCGAGTGGTGACCCAAACGGGATTCGAACCCATGAATAATGCCTTGAGAGGGCACCGAGTTAAACCGCTTCTCCACTGGGCCAGCGATAAACTATTTAATCATAATTGCTTTTTTATTTCAACTGGTTTTTATCGCTTTCTTCATCATAGTCAGGATTGCTATCTTCTTTTTTAGCACGAGGAAAAGTTTTCTCGTATGTTTCCTTCATATTTTCATAAGCGACATGAGTATAAATGGATGTAGTTTCAATAGAAGAATGACCCAATAATTCTTGTATCGTTCTTAAATCCGCACCTCTATTTAACATCTTAGTAGCAAAAGAATGTCGAAGCATATGGGGATGAATTTTTCCATACAATCCTGTTTTAGCTTCGATTTCATCCAATATATATTCCAGCCCTCTAACAGTCATCTTATTTCCTTGGAAGTTCAAAAATATATATTTAGTGTCTTCTTTTAACAAGTCCTTTCTAAGACCATTTATATAATTAAGCATTGCTTCCTTAGCTGAATTAGTGAAAGGAACTAGTCTATCCTTGTTTCCTTTTCCTGACACCTTCATTATCCTGCTGTCGAAGTCAACTTGATTGAATGTCAGATTGACAACTTCACTAGCCCTAAGACCAGAAGCAAACATTAACATTAACAAGGCTTGATCACGATCTTTCAATTTATCAGTTCTTTTTTCATTTGCAGCTAATAAAGCATCTATTTCTTTTTCAGAAAAGAAATCAGGTAAAGCATGAGTTGCTTTAGGGGAATGAACATACTCAAATGGATCTGAATCTACTTTCTTTTGAAGATACATCCAAGCATAGAAAGATTTCAAAGAAGACATCTTTCTTTTTATAGATCTCTTTCCTATCTGTCTTTCAGTTAAATCTAAAATCCAGGATTTAACATCGTCGACTTTAATATCTTTGAATATCTTACCTAAGCCTCTAATAAATTTTGTGAAGTCACAAATATCGAAAGAATAAGAACTGACTGTGTTAGATGAATACCTTCTTACATTCAAAAGATAATCTTGAAATTCAGAAAGTTCTTTTGAATTACCATCTTCTATTATAAATGAAGATTTTTCTTTACCCATTCATCTAATTTTCCTAACGATTCATCTCTCAATAGTTGATGATCTTTACGGCTATGTGTCGTTGCAATAATTCCAAAGGTAGCATTCATCGGTGCAAAATGATTTGGTGAAGACATAACCAAATAATTAGCTAAGCTTCCCATCAAAGTATTTACAGGAATATATTCCACTTTTTCATTTGATAATCTTTGATAAACATAACAAGCAGCCAATAACCCCATCGCTGCACTTTCACAATATCCTTCTACACCGCTCAATTGACCAGCTATATAAATATTAGGATCATTCTTCAAACGAAGCGTTCTATCCAAACAAGAAGGAGCATTAACATATGTATTTCTATGCATAAGACCAAATCTAGCATATTTAGCATTTTCTAATCCAGGAATAAGGCTAAAGACTCTCTTTTGTTCTGGGAAAGTTAAATTTGTTTGAAATCCAACAGGACTATAAAGGCTTCCTGCCACATCATCTTGTCTCAACTGAACTACAGCATATGTATCAGGTGGACAATTGAGTCCAACTGTTTTTAAAGGACCATATCTAAGAGTCATAGGTCCTCTTTTAGCCATCACTTCCAAAGGCAAACAACCTTCAAAATGATCGAAATCATGCAATATAGCTCTTTGAGCATTGATCAATTCATTATTGAATTTCTCATATTGCTCCTTGCTCATAGGAATATTCAAATACTTTCCTTCACCTTTTCCGTATCTAGATCCTTCAAACATCCTTGAAGTATCGATGGAAGATTTAAATATTAAAGGAGCTGCAGCATCAAAGAAAAAAAGCATAGATTTTCCAATCTTTTCAGCTAAGAAATTTGATAATCCATCCGAAGTCAAAGGCCCAGTACATACTATTGTTAATATTCCATCATCTGGAATAGATTGAACATCTTCATCGACAATTTCTATATTCTTATTAGACTTAATGGCATCAGTTATATACTTGCTAAAAACATCTCTGTCTACTGCTAAATCTTGACCAGAGGGAACCTTTGCTATTTTGCTAGCTTCAATGACAACACTTCCTAATCTTTCCATCTCACCTTTAAGTATTCCAGGGGCAGAAAGAGGATCTTCTGATTTTAAAGAATTCGAACAAACAAGTTCAGCGAAGTGATCTTTATCGTGATGAGCCTTGCTCAATTTAGAAGGCTTCATATCGATGAGCTTTACTTTTATTCCTAAACGTGCCAAAAGGAGGCTGGCCTCACTTCCGGCCAAACCTCCTCCGATGACACGAACATATGATTTATCGATGTTCATCGCCATATCTATTTTTATTCCTCTTCTTTTTTAGCTTTCTTTGTCTTTTGAATATATCTACAACTTGGATAATTAGAGCAAGCTATAAACTCACCAAATCTTCCATGCTTAGAGATCAATTTACCTTTGTGACACTTAGGACATTCGGGTGCATCTTCAGGAATAACAACTTGTTTTTTAGCTTTTTCTTCCTGGCCTTCTATATATTTACACTTAGGATATGAAGAACAACCAATGAATTCTTTTCCTCCATAACCTTTACGTTTTACCAAAGGAGAGCCACATTTAGGACAAATCTTTCCTTCGACAATCTCAGGTTTTTCCTTTTGAATAAACTTACATGTAGGATAATTTGAGCAAGCGACAAATTGACCATACCTTCCTTTTCTAATAACTAAATCCGCTCCACAGTTAGGGCATTTCTCGCCTGTCTTAACATCAGGAAGCTTCTCCATATCTTTTTCAGCTTTTTCCATACAAGTGGAGAAGTCAGTGTAGAATGAAGTCAACAAATCATGTCTGGATGAATTTCCTTCACTGATAGCATCAAGTTTGTCTTCCATATCAGCTGTATATTTAGCATCCATAAATTGAGGGAAGAAATCTTCAAGCTTCTTGACTGTCAACTCTCCTTGCTCAGTAGGAGAAAGAACACCTTTTTCAACTGTGACATATCCTCTTTCTTCCAAGGTTGAAATCGTAGAAGAATAAGTTGAAGGTCTTCCAATTCCTTTCTCTTCCATCAATTTAACAATCTTAGCTTCGGTGTATCTAGCTGGAGCCTTGGTAAAGTGTTGAGTCTTAGAGATCTTATTACAAGCTATAGTATCTCCTTCCTTCAAACTAGAGAAATCTATGGCTTTAGCAGTCTTACTCTCATATTGTCCATAAACCTTTGAATAACCTTCAAACTGTGTAGTAACTGAATCCGTCGAGAAAATATATCCGTTTCCATTCAATTTCAAAGTGACTAGATTTTCAATTCTTGGAGCCATTAAAGAAGCTATTGCTCTGTTATAAATCAAAGAATAAACATTATATTCATCCTTAGATAAATATGGTTTAACTCTCTCAGGTGTCATATTTACATCAGTAGGACGAATGGCTTCATGAGCATCTTGAACCATTTCGGATTTCTTTGATGTTACATGAGCATGTCCGACAAATGAAGCACCATATTTTTCTTTGATGAATCCTTCGCCTGCAACTATGAATTCAGGTGCCAAACGATTGGCATCAGTACGCATATAAGTGATTAAACCCACAGCATTTCCTTCGATTTCCTTACCTTCGTAAAGATGCTGAGCAATCAATTGAGTCTTCTTTGTATAATAACGGAATTGGTTAAACGACTCTTGTTGCATAGTTGAGGTTGTAAATGCAGGCTTAGGCTCTCTACTTTTAGAAGATTCTACAATAGAATTAATAATGAAGTCTTTAGGTAAAGCAGCTTCTATAGCATCGGCTTGCTCTTGATTTGTAATCTTGACAGGCTTGTCTTGATAAGAACTCAAATTAGCTACTAAGTTCTTAGGTCCAAAAGAACCTGCAATCTCCCAGTACTCTTCCGGTTTGAAGTTTCTAATTTCGTTCTCTCGATCGACGATAAATCTAAGAGTTACAGATTGAACTCTTCCAGCTGAACGAGATTTAATCTTCTTATGAAGAAGATAGGAAAGGCGAAATCCCATGATTCTATCAATAATACGTCTTGTCTCTTGTGATTCGACCAAGCTCATATTTATCAATCCAGGATTTTGACTAGCTAATTTTATAGCGTTTTTTGTGATTTCGTGGAACTGCCAACGAGGTGTGGATTCCACAGGAAGTTTGAATTCATTTGCTAAATGCCAAGCTATAGCTTCTCCTTCGCGGTCAGGGTCGGTTGCCAATATGACTTCATCTGACTTGCTAATAGCTTTTTTCAATTCTTTGACTACTTCTACCTTGTCTGGTTGAACTACATAAGTTGGCTTGAAATCATTCTTTATGTCTACTCCTAAACCACCAGGGCCGGTGGTGGCAAGGTCTGAAATATGACCGACACAAGCCATAACTTTATAGTCAGGTCCTAAAAATTTACCTATAGTTTTTGATTTTGTTGGAGACTCAACAATTACTAGTTTCATAAGTTATCCCCCTAAAAAGCCTACCTATTATTTAAATCTAAGCCCCTTTAGTCAAGAGGTAATTTTTCATATATCATCCTTAATACCTATAAGGTATTAGAAATTTTTATTAAATTTCATTTACCAACAAATCTGCTATATCTTGTCCACAAAGGACAGGATTTGCTCCATCTCTTATCAACTTATTAGTCAATTGTTTTTCTGCTCTTATATCTCTAGGGACAGCCATTATCGTTTTTCCTTGATCTATTCCATAACCGACAGAAATGGAAGTTCCACTTCTTTCATCACCTTCTATGACTAATATCGCATCACATATTCCGCTAATCAATCTATTACGCATCGGAAAATGTTTACTCTCTGGAGGTTCTAAGCAAGGGTATTCGCTCAAAAGTAACCCATTATTCGTTTTACAATAGTCATAGATATCTTTTGATGACAAAGGATAAACTGATTCAATTCCAGCACCTGATACACCAATAACTTTTCCACCTTTATTCATCGCTTGTCTCATCGCAATACTATCTATTCCCATAGCACAGCCTGATACTATAACGATATCAGGCATTATATCCAACAATTCATTTATGAGTTTTTTGCAGATATAATCTCCATATTGACTTACTTTTCTAGACCCTATCACTGCTAAAATCTTTGGACTTGATAATAGTTTCTTATTTCCATGTGTATATACGCAAAGAGGTGGATTAACAATATGATTCCATTTGTCGGGATAGTCTTGATCCTTGAACAGTATTAAATCTCCTTTAACCTTACTATAGCATTTATATATTTCTTCAGGATTAACCTCTTTTTTATCTTTCATCTCTTTCAATATTCCAGACCAATCTCCTTTTTCTCTCATCGATAAAGCTAACAAAAATTCATTACGCATTAAAAATCTCCTCTCATAAGAAATGAGAAGGAGATTGTCGTTTTCATAAGTGAATTCTAAATTTATTGATGATAGCCTTTCTTTTCCAAAGCTAATTGAACTGGTTTATAACTTTCTCTATAGAGCCCTTTTATAACACCGTTAGACATCAGCACTTCCATATGAGCTTTGGTAGGATAACCTTTATGTTTCTTAAAAAGATATTCTGGATATTGTTTATCCAATTCTTCCATATAATGATCTCTAGTTACTTTAGCCAAGATTGAAGCAGCTGCAACACATTGAGAAGTAGCATCTCCTTTAGGAATAGCTAAAACTGGAATATCAGTATGAAGTTTCATATAGTCTGTAACTATATAATCGACATTCAATTGCTTTTTAATATCTTCTAGACATAATTCCATTCCTAATCTAGAAGCTTCCAAAATATTAATCTCATCTATTTTTTCTGGACTTATAAGTTGAACGCTATATGCCAAAGCTACTCTTTTTATCTCTTCAAACGCTTTTTCTCTTTCTTTGGGAGTAAGTTTTTTTGAATCATCTATAAAAGGAAAATAATAATCTCTGGGTAGGACACATCCACCACATGCTACAGGTCCACAAAGTGGACCTCTTCCAGCTTCGTCAAATCCAGCTATATTAACCACATTGTTTTTAATTCTTATATCTTCATCAAATTGTTCTAAAGAATGTCTATCCTTGTTCATCTAAAGTGATTCCTCCTAGCTTCCCGTCCTTGAATTCCTGAAGCAAGCAATGAAGTGCTCTATCTATATCAGGTCTATCCTTAGATAGAATAAATCCTCTTTTGTCAGCTAAATCTATCAAAGCTTGTGTGGGATTAGGTGATTGAGGTATTCCATAACGTTTTTCAAATGCATCAGGATAAAGCTTTGAGAGCATCTCCAATAATTTTTTAGCCAAATAATCATAAGGCAAAATATCGTCTTTCACAGAGCCTAACAAGGCTAATTTTATCATACTGTCCCTATCGTGAACATTCGGTTCTAGAATTCCCGGAGTATCATAGAGCCAAATCCTTGGTGTTGCCCTAAACATAGTCGTCTTCCTAGTCTTACCAGGGACATTCTCAGTTGCTGCTCTATTCTTTCCACCTAAAACATTGATTGTTGTGCTCTTTCCAACATTTGGAATTCCTAAAACCAAACACTTAACTGGTGGAAGTGGAAGATTGAGTTTGATAAATTTATTATCTCTTGAAGTTCTAATTCTACCCAATTCATTTTTTACCCTACTAGCTTCCTTGGGGTTCTTCAAATTAGCATCAAATGCTAAATAGCCTTTATTATTGAAATATTCAATAAATTCTTTGGTTTTAATCGGATCTGCTAAATCTCTTTTACTCAATAGTATGACTTTGGGCTTATCACCGATTATTTTTTCTAGTCCATATGGGAAAGATGCTAAAGGAGCTCTGCTATCCAAGATTAAAATAGCTGCATCTGCATTATGAACTGTATCCTTAATTTGATACAGAGCTTTGTTCATATGACCTGGGAAATAATTAATGGCAGGTTCTTTTTCTATAGGTTCCATAAAATCTTTATTTTATCTTTACAATTATAATTGCATTATTCATTGTTAATACGCTAAAACCAAACAAACATTTTTAATATTGCTTTAAAATGTTATTAATACGCTGAGAAAAGCTGAAAGAAAAGGAGCAAAGATTATGGAAGAAGAAAAAGTTAGAATTCAAGATGACTTGTATGAAGCTGTTAACGGCGAATGGATTGCCAAAGCTGAGATTCCTGCTGATCGCACGTCAGTAGGTGGATTTGCTGACCTCGACATCGGTGTCGAAAAGACCTTGATGAATGATTTTAAAGAGATGGCTGACGGAACTAAAAAGATTCCTAACCATTACATTCGTTCTGCTATCGATTTATACAAAGTCGCATTAGACTTTGATAGAAGAGATAAAGAAGGATTAGAGCCAGTTCAAAAAGATCTCGATAAAATATTAGCTTTGAAAGATATAAACGATTTAAATGAGCATTCCGCTGAGTTATTCAAGGATGACATATTACTTCCTTTCAACATGGGTGTCGAAGCCGATATGAAGAACACTAAGAAGCACTCCATCTTGATCACTGGTCCTTCTACAATTTTGCCCGACACAACCTACTATGCCGATGACAACCCACAAGGCCCTCAGCTCATCGCCATGTGGTCTACTATGGTCAAACAAATTTTAGCAAAGACAAATTTATCAGAAAAAGATCAAGCTAAGTTCTTAGATGATACTTTGGCTTACGATAAATTAATTGCTGCTAGAGTAAAGAGCCAAGAGGAATGGGCCGACTATCCTGCAATGTACAATCCCATGCTCGCAACTGTCGTCGCCAAGAAGACCGGAGCATTTGCATTTAAAAAGTTCTTATTTGATGTCTTTGGATTCAATCCTCAAACAGTCATCGTCGCCGATCCTCGTTTCTTCAATGAATTTGCAGGATTATTCAACGAAAATACATTTGAATTGTTCAAGCATTGGGCTTATGTAAAGACATTATTATCTGCCACCAGCTACCTTTCTGATGAATTGAGAATTCTCGGTGGAAGCTATGGCCGTGCATTGTCCGGACAAAGAGAGGCTGCTTCGAAAGAAAAAGCAGCATATCGTTTAGCTTCAGATAGAATCTTCTCCGAACCCGTAGGAATCTATTACGGACGTACTTATTTTGGAAGAAAAGCTAAGAAAGATACAGTTTCAATTGTTAAAGAAGTAATCGCAACTTATAAGAAACGCTTAGCCACTAACACCATTCTTTCCCCAGCCACAAGAGAAAGAGCAATCTTGAAGTTATCTAAGATCGTCATCAAGATGGGTTATCCCGATAAGCCTGGAAAGATCTACGACAAGTTTATCGTAGACACTTCTAAGTCCTTATACGACATTCTTAAAGATATATCTAAAGCTAAGATCGCCTATAACATTCAAGACATCGAAAGACCTGTCGATAGAAATGAATGGCCTATGCCTGGACATATGGTCAACGCCTGCTACAACCCTTATGTCAACGATATAACATTCCCTGCAGCAATTCTCCAAGCTCCTTTCTATTCATTGAATCAAACCAAGGCTCAAAACTTAGGTGGAATAGGAACTGTAATAGGCCATGAAATCTCTCACGCATTCGACAACAATGGTGCTCAATGCGATGAAAGAGGAAACCTTAACAACTGGTGGACCGAAGAAGATTTCAAAAAGTTCAAAGAATTGACCCAAAAGATGATTGAAGAATTCGATGGAATTGAAATGGAAGGTGGAAAGGTCAATGGAAAGTTGATCGTATCTGAAAACATTGCTGATAACGGTGGTGTCGGATGCGCACTCGAAATCGAATCTCATGAAGAGCATCCAGATTATCAATCATTCTTCAAACAATTTGGTAGAATTTGGGGATCTAAGATGCGTCCCGAATATGAGAAGCTCTTGCTTTCTGTCGATGTTCACGCACCTCATAAGCTCCGTGCAAACATTCAGCCTAGAAACTTTGCTGAATGGTACGAGGCCTTCGATGTCAAGCCTACCGACAAGATGTATATCGAACCTAGCAAGCGTATAACCATTTGGTAATTTAGTCGATTGAGTAAAAAAGTAGAGGGATTCCTCTACTTTTTTTTGTTTATCTATAATCCTACAGAATGCACTAAAGCATCATACTTTATATATCAATTTAATCACTTTCCTATTAGAAAGCAATTCAGCTAATCGATTATACTCTCCGTTTTCCATTAAAAGATTGTAATTAATTGCAAAAGATTGATCATTGATATGAAAGTCTTCAGTTGATAAAACAAGCTTTAAAGACGTAAAAGCAATGTCTACATAAGAAGCAGGTCTTCTAGTAATGAAATCTTAGACGATTCGAATCTTTCCTTATATCTCGTTTCAATTTCCTTTTTTACAGAAAAATAGTACAATCAAATCATTATGAATAAAATAGAGACCATTACTAAGAAAGTAAGCAAAGAGATAATAAGTTGTATCGTCCTTATAGGATGTATCTTTGCTATAAGTTATGTTTTCTTTAACACTGGAATGCCAAGTGGTGATGACATACATTTCCATCTATCTGAAATTTATGACGTTTACAATGCCGCAATCAATGGTTTGAACCCATTCGGTCCAAATACGATAGCAATGGGAAACGTAGCATACAATGCACATATGTTCTATGCTCCTTTACCGCATTTATTTGCTGGCGAATTGATGTACTTATTTCACAACATAGGAATGACAGCTGTAGTAGCTATGAAAACTACAGATATCATATTCATTGCAATCAGTGGTTTTTATTCTTATGCATTAGGTAAAAGAATGACTAAGAGCAATATAGGCGGAATCATTTTAGGAATAGCCTATATCTTCCATCCATATCGAATCTTTTGCATGATATGTAGGTGTGCATTCTCTGAATCGATTGCGATATCGTTGATACCTGTAATATTCTATGGTGTCTATAGTCTATTAAACGAAAAAGAAATAAGATTTTGGCACTATATATCCACTATAGTAGGTGTTACTGGAATCGTTCTTTCTCATCCTTTCACAGCATTAGTAACTTGCTTATTTGCAATACTTTATATGTTGTTCAACATAAAGAAACTTTATTTCTTTATTAAAGATTGGAAAAAAGATATTTATGCATGCGTATCTATAGTTTTAATAGTCTTATTCGTACTTCCTTATTTGCTTCCTATGTTAGAAGCTACCAGAAGTGACTTATACATAGTCTGCGATGGTGAAGTAATGTGGACAAACTTAAAACATATTCAAGATAGCATAGCCTCAACAAATTCATTCAGCGGGCTTCTTCACTTGGATTGGATCTCAGGTCAACTATATTACAACCTATGGAATCCATTAGAAACTGTCGATTCATACGAGTATTCAATAGCATTCTATCTATTTGCAATAGGATTAGTTATCACAGCTGACGAGCTATTAGATTTAACATTCTTGAATAAGAAATCAACACTATTGATTGAATTTTTTGTATTAGTTTTAGTTTCAAATCTTGTCTACCAGCCTTTTGAAATGTGTATTGCTATGTTTGTTTTCTATGTCACCTTTGCTTACTACAAAGTCACAGGCGGAAGAAGAAATTTAATTGTGGATGATGAAACAAAGCCAATCAAATTATTTAAAGATATTGATTTGTATTATGCCATCATATCGATAGTATTATTAGGATTGCTTCTCTATGTTCCAGAAGTATGGTCAATCCTTCCATCGATTATGTACAATGCACAGTTTGCTTGGCGCGTATGGTCATTATTCTATTTCATGTGTTTCTTCTTAGTTGGTGTATTGTTACGTTATCTAAAGAAAGTACCTGCTGTAACACCTGTTGCAATCGCTGGTGCAGCGTTACTGATCGGCGTAAGCCAGGCTTTGCCAGAGAAAAGAAACCTGTATATCTATCAGCCTGATTCTATTTGGCAAAACGATAGTATGGAATATGATGGAGTGATGAAAGTTTGGGCTTTAGGTGCTCAAGATGAATACCTACCAAAAGTATTCAACGATTCGAGTTATAAGCCAGCGAAGTATTCGAATTCTTTGTATTACAAAGTACACAATTCATTATGGAGTGGAAAGCCTAGACATGGAATAGATGAATACATCCAACCTGTATTTCTTGAAGGATCGGGTGAATTAAAAGTTACTAGAGTTAAAACACCAGAAGTCGATTTTCATGTCATCATCTCGACTGAAGAAGCTTTTATTCAAATCCCACAGCTCTATTATGATGGATATGTCGTAGATATAGTCAAAGATGAAAATAATTTTTCTTTGAATTCAGAAACAACACCTGAATATGTGGACGGATTAGTAGCATTTAAAGTACCCGAAGGTGAGTATGACATTAAAGTTCACTACGAAGGAACCAAATCATTCAGAATAACGATATTTGGATTCTTTATAGGTGCCACTGGATTATTAGTACTAGCAGCAATAGATTTATTCTATTTCGGTCAAAGAAATAGAAAATATATTAACGATATCAATACTTTTGTTTCGGATAAATTCTATATACGTTAATATAGAATTTATCATCTCCATAAAAAGGAAGATAAATGATATTGCCTTCTTTATTATATAAAGCTGGATAAAATCCCCTCAAATATGTTGGCACTCCATGTTTTTTCATACATAACCAACCGTCTTTACACTCTAAATCAGTAGAAATCATATCGCCTTTTTTAACTGCTTTTATAAATACTGGAAATTTATTTATTTTATATAAAGATGGATTAGATAAATCCAAATGAATTGAATTGAAATCATAGATTCCAGGTCTATCGATTTCAAACGAATAACTATCATTTAATTCTATAGGTGATCCGAAATAAAATTCATCTTTATCCTTATATAAATATAATTCATCATTTAATTTCAAGGATTCAGTTCTATTTGATTTTAGAAATTCAAAGCAAATATTCATCGTTGATACGACCATATCATTGTCTTCTTTGCCTATTAAAATTTGTATTGCTTTATAAAGAAATCTTCTTTGTATATTGATAGATAATTTTCTATATTCTTTAAATTCATATCTATTCTTGTTTAAAAACTCATTAGCTTTTTCTATCTCTTCGTCATTCTTGATTGAATCTCTATTTCTTTGCTCTAATGTTTTATCTACATTATCATCAGAAGATAAAACACTCATTCTCAATCTATCTCTAGATCTATTCCAGTTCTTGTTTGTGGGATCATCAAAATAAATGATGTCATTATCATTTAAATATTTAATAATATCTGATTTTTTTATTGGAAGAAGTGGCCTATAAACACTTATTCCATAAAGAATAGATATAGATTTCAATCCCAATTCATCTGTTATAGATCCTCTACTCTTTTGAAAAAGATATGTTTCAGCATCATCATTAGCATGATGAGCTACCAACACTCCTTTAAGGTTTTCTTTTAATACTATATCTTTAAAAAACTTATATCTTATATCCCTGGCTCTGGCTTCAAAATTAGATTCTTTCCACGATAAATACACATCTTTTCTAAAGAATTGTATGTTTTTATCCCTAATAAAATCTAAAACAATCTTTTCTTCTTCAGGTGTGTATTCAGAATCGTGGTAATCTACATAAGCGACATAAATATTACCATCATAAAAATAATTTAAAGCTTGCATCAACAAAAACGTCGAGTCACCACCACCAGAGTAGGCAATCAAAACTTTATCGGATTTATTCAATCCTAAAGACTCGACTCTTTTGTCAAATGAGAAGTTACTTTTTTCCATTACCGCTTCCTAAATCATCTGGGAACTTATACATAGAAGCTGCATCGGACAAGTTGCAAAAGCTCTTTGTCATCATAACTGTCACTTTGGTAACTTCACCACTAGTAGATAAGATCTCAATCTCATCACCTATCTTTATATCGGTGGAAGGTTTGGCTACTTTGCCATTTACCTTTACATAACCAGCATCGATATAATCCTTTGCCATCGTTCTTCTTTTAATTAAATGGCTTACTTTTAAATATTTATCTAAACGCATTCCCATAGAAAAAACTAATCCTTTGATTTTATTGGAAAATTTTTACTTTTACCGCACTAATTATATATTCATTATTATAGTTTTTGTTTCAAAAAATATGGAGATAATCTAAAATCGAGTAGCTTTGATAGAGGATCTAATAATATGGCTACTTTACTTTTAATAATTATCTATATCACTTTCATTTCATTAGGATTACCAGATTCAATGCTTGGAAGTTCATTTCCAGCTATAGCTGATAATTTAAACCTTTCATCTGATTTAGCCGGATATATAGGAATAGTAGTGTCTATATGTACTATCATATCCTCATTATGTTCATCGTATTTGATAAGAAAGTTTTCGACTAAAATAGTCGTATCTGTATCAGTAGTTCTCACTGCTATTGCTCTATTATTGTTCTCCTTTGTTAAAGAAGGATATGGTTGGGCCTTCTTCTTGATTGCAATTCCATTAGGGTTAGGAGCGGGAGCTATAGACTCTGCCTTAAACAACTATGTAGCTTTACATTACAAAGCTATTCATATGAATTGGCTCCACGCATTTTGGGGGGTAGGAGCTTCTATAGGTCCTTTAATCATAGGAGCTTTCATAGATGCAAATAATCAATCCAGAGGATGGAATTATGGTGTTCTAACCATAGCATGTATTCAATTAGGTATATCGATACTCTTATTTGCTACTTTACCATTATGGAACAAAGTGATGGAAAAGAATAAAAAGGATGAAACTGAAAAAGAAAAGAAAGAAGAAGCTGAAGAAGAAATAAAAAGATCGACAATATTGAAAGATCCTATCTTCTATTTAACAGTCATAGGATTCTTCTGTTACTGTGCTTTAGAATCTTCTACCGGTCTTTGGGTTGGAAGCTTCTTCAATAAAAATATGGGTTCGACAACTGATGAAGCTGCTATGTTGACTTCGACATTCTATATAGGAATAACAGTAGGAAGATTGATTTGTGGCCCTCTATCGTTAAAGATGAATGAAAAACAGATGATAAGAATGGGAGAGTCCATAATTCTATTAGGAATTGTTTTAACTCTGATTCAAGTAAATAAATACATTCCAATGGTCGGATTTGTAATTGTAGGATTAGGATGTGCACCTATTTATCCAGCAATCATAAGATCTACACCATATAGATTTTCTAAAGCTGGATCACAAAGTGCAATGGGATTAGAAATGGCTTCAGCATATGTCGGAAATCTATCTATGCCACCTCTTATCGGCTTGATAGCAAGATCGATAGGAGATAATTATTCTATTCTTCCTTATTTCATGATTGGATTTGCTGCTCTGATGATAATATGTCATGAAACAATTAATGAAAAGACTAGAAGAAGAGACAAGAAACTCTCATCTGAAGAATTGAAAAGATATCAAGCTTATTAGGTTTATAAAGTATCTCTATAAAACAAAAAGAATAAATGATGATTTAGTTTTATAATTTATCAAAGGGATACTTTTTTATGCCATCATATGATGTAGTAATAGTCGGAGCTGGTCCATGTGGATACATGGCAGCTTATAAGTTGATTAGTGAAGATTCAAATTTAAAGATCATCATTTTAGACCAAGGAGAGGATATCTTTGATAGACCTGTTCCTGGAGTTAAAAGAGATACATCAAAGCCTAAAAAGAAAATAGGCAAATATGACATCACTAGAGGATTTGGTGGTGCCGGTGCTTTTTCTGATGGGAAATTTAATGTAACCACTCAATTCGGAGGTTGGTTAGGAGATTATATCGGAGATAACGAAGTTCTATCTCTCATCAATTATTGTGATGAAGTCAATTTAGGATTTGGTGCTACAAAAGATATAACAAATCCTTATACTGATGAAGTCAGATTGATCGAGCAACGTGCAATTGGAGCTGGACTTTTATTGCTCAGAGCATCAGTGAGACATTTAGGAACTGATGGAAATTACCATATATTAACTGAGATTAGGAAATATCTTGAAAGCAAAGGTGTCGAATTCAAATTCGAAGTCAAAGTAACTGATATAGAAGTAAATGACAAAGACGAAATTCAAGGTGTAATCTTAGAAGACAACTCTAAAATTGAAGGAAAGAATGTCATTATGGGTGTAGGTAGAGAAGGAGCCACATTCCTCTCACAGATGCTCAATAATCACGGCGTTAGAACTTTGAACAATAGAGTCGATATAGGAGTTAGAGTCGAAACTACTAATGTCGTAATGCAAGATATCAACAAGAATCTTTATGAAGGAAAATTCTTGTTCCACACAACCCAAGGAACCATCGTAAGAACATTCTGCTCTAACCCTTCTGGTCATGTCGTCATGGAAAATGAGGATGGTGTCATTTTAGCTAATGGTCATTCCTATGCCAATCCAAAATTAGGAAGTCAAAACACAAACTTTGCCTTATTGGTCTCTCATGAATTCAGCGAACCTTTCAAGGATCCTAACCAATTTGCCAAAGACGTTGCAAGCTTAGCTAATAGATTGGCTTGTGGAAAAGTCATACTTCAAAGATATGGTGATTTAAAGAATGGCAGGAGAAGCACACCTAAGAGAATCAAGGAAGGCTTTGTCGAGCCCACTTTGAAGGATGCAGTACCTGGAGACTTGTCTCTTTGCATGCCGTACAAGACTTTAAAGTCAATTATAGAGATGATCGAAGCTTTGAATTATGTAACGCCTGGCATTGCAAATGAACATACTCTTCTGTATGGTGTTGAAGCTAAGTTCTATTCCGATAGACCAGAAGTAAACAATAACTTAGAGACAAAGAAGATATCCAATCTTTATTGTGGTGGTGATGGAGCTGGTATTACAAGAGGTCTTGCTCAAGCTTCAGCCAGCGGTGTTTTGATTGCTGAAGATATCTTGAGAAAATATTTGAAATAAAAACGATATTTTTTACTTTTTGCCGACTTTAGTTTATTAAAATTTCGAATGGATTTTATAGTAAAAAATGACTATAAAATTCATTCTTTTTTCTTTGGTTTGAAAGAGATTCCATAAGTAGTTTTTATATATCTCATTTATAATACTTTGTGCGTCGAGATTGAAATCTTGATTGAAAGGAAGAACATATGGAAGAAAAAGAACAATCTAAATCTTCCGAGAAATTGATGAAAGAGAAGGCCAAAGAAGAAAAAGCTCTTCAAAAAGACCCAAACTATCAAAAGTCTCTCGTTGAGAAGAAGTTTTTAGATGGATTCGATGCTTCACAAGAAACCATCGAAGATGTCAAAGCTAAGTTCGAAGTTGATCCCGAAATTGGATTGACCGAAGAAGAAGCTCAAAAACGTTTGAGCGCTTATGGTCCTAACAAGCTAATAGAAGCTAAAAAAGAGACCGTAATGCAAATGTTCTTAGGGGAATTCAAAGACCCATTGGTCTTGATTCTCTTAGTTGCAGCTGTCATCGATGCAGTGATTGCAATCATCAATGGAAATGAAATAGCCGACTGGGCAGAAGTTGCAGTCATTCTAGCTATTGTCATCTTGAATGCTGTAATCGGAACTGCCCAAGAAGCTAAAGCTGCTCAATCACTCGAAGCCTTAAAAAAGATGTCTTCACCTTCATGTACAGTTAGACGTGATGGAAAATTGAAGACTGTAAAGGCTACTGAAGTAGCATTGGGTGATGTCGTTATCCTCGAAGAAGGAACCATTACCCCTGCAGATGTTCGTTTGACAACATCAGTCAACTTAAAATCTGATGAAGCCTCTTTGACAGGTGAATCCGTTCCGTCAGAGAAAGACTGCAATGCCTTATTAAAAGGCGATCATGCTGTCGGAGATGAATCCAACATCGCTCACTCTTCATGTCCTATTTCTTACGGACGTGGAGAAGGAATAGTCGTGGGTACTGGAATGAATACCCAAATAGGTAAGATTGCTTCCATGCTTCAAGAGAACAATGAAGAAACTCCATTGCAAAAGAAGCTTGCTGAATTAGGAAAGATTCTTGGATTCATTTGTATCGGAATCGTCGTCGCAATGTTCATCGTTGGATTGCTCTGGTTGATTCCTTCTTTCATGAATGGAACATTCAAGCCTGAAGATATCATCAACTTGTTCACTGCTGCTATCGCTTTGGCTGTCGCAGCTGTTCCTGAAGGTTTACCTGCAGTCGTCACTATCGTCTTGGCCATGGGTATGTCCAAGATGGTCAAAGTCAACGCCATCGTAAGAAAGTTGCCTTCTGTCGAAACTTTAGGTGCTGTCACTTATGTTTGCTCTGATAAGACTGGAACCTTAACTCAAAATCGTATGACCATCAAAAAGGTCTACGCCAACAATCAAATCATCGATGCTGATAAAGTTGATATCCATAGTGAAGAATTCGAATTAGTCACCAAAGGAATGATGCTAGACTCCAATGCTTCTATCAATGGAGATAGATACGGAGATCCTACAGAAATCGCCTTATTGGATTTTGCACATCTATTCAATATTGAAAAAGAGGAGACTGAGAAGTCTTCTCTTCCCAGAATTGACGAGATGCCTTTCGATTCAGTCAGAAAGATGATGTCTACTATGCATGTCATCAAAGACATTCCTGAGAATGCCACTTTGAAGAAATATGAATTCAAGAACAGTGAAGCTGATGGAACCATCATCTTCACCAAAGGTGCTTTGGATTCAATTCTCTCTCATGCTAATAGAATCTTAATCAATGGTGAAGTCAGAGATATCACCGATGGTGATATAGCTAATATCAACAATGCCGCTAAAGAATTAGCACAACAAGCATTCCGTGTATTAGCCTTTGCAATCCATAATGGTGAGAAAATAAATGAGGATAACCTCATCTATGTCGGAATGGTCGCAATGATTGATCCTCCTCGTTTGGAGGCTAAGCCTGCCGTTGAAAAGCTACATCGTGCTGGAATTACTACAGTTATGATCACTGGTGACCATGCCGATACTGCATTAGCCATCGGAAGAGAGTTAGGAATTGCTACTTCTCCTGAGCAAACTATGACCGGTGCTGAAATAGATAAATGCACTCCTGAACAGCTTCAAGAGTTGGTCAAGACCAAGAGAATATTTGCTCGTGTTTCGCCTGAGAACAAAGTCGAAATCGTCAAGGCTATCAAAGCTAACGGTGGAATCGCTGCAATGACAGGTGATGGTGTTAACGATGCTCCTTCATTAAAAGCCGCAGATGTCGGAATCGCTATGGGAATCACCGGAACTGATGTTGCAAAATCTGCTGCTGATATCGTCTTAGCCGATGATAACTTCGCTTCAATTGAAAAAGCTGTAGAAGAAGGTCGTGGTATTTATTCAAACATCAAAAAGACTATCTTCTTCTTGCTTTCATCCAACTTTGCTGAAATCTTGGTCATGTTCTTAGCTACATGTGCAAACATCATAGCTCCTATGACCGCTATGCAGTTGCTTTGGATCAACTTGATTACAGATTCACTACCCGCCATCGCCTTAGGACGTGATGACAAGGATCCTGATATCATGAACAATGCTCCTAGAAATCCAAAAGATGGAATTTTTGCTCATGGTGGATTCAAGTTCAATATGTTCTACGGTTTCATCATCTTCATCATCGTCTTCGCAGCCTTCCTCATTCCTGTCATCTATGGAGTGACTAAATATAATTTGACTTGGAATCAAATGATGGCTTCGGAAAGCTTAAAAGAAGCTTTAATAGCCGGTAGAGATAAATCTACTTATGCTAATTGGAACGATGTATATAATGCATTGAATAATGGCACAAATTTGAATTCAATTTTATCAGCTGATGGAATTAAATCTATGGAGATATTCCTCAATGCCAACCCGATGTATGCTAAAGGAAACACCGGCACTGAATTAGATATTGGAGAAGCAATACATGCTATATCTTGCTTTGAGGATGCACGTACTATGGCTTTCACTACCTTAGGTCTTGCAGAACTCTTCCATATGATTGGAATGAGCAATATCAAGAAGTCATTCATCTATGTATTCAAGGGAACTAACTGGTTCTTCATCGTAGCCTTTGGATTCGGATTGATTCTTCAAATATTGGTCACTGAAGTTCCTGGACTTACCGATATCTTCCTCGGTCATAGCAACGGACTTGAGTGGTACAACTGGATGATCTGTGCCGCTTTAGGAATTGTTCCTCTAATCGTACACGAAATAGCTGTTCCTTTCCTTAGAAAAAGAGAAGTTATCTAATAATTAGAATAACTAAGATTAGCGAGGCTAAGCCTCGCTTTTCTTTTTTTGATTTTTACTTTTTCTATAATCGACGTATAATAATATATGTGAAGTTTCGTTTCACATTGGGGCTGTCTAGGTCTCGACAGGTGAGGAGGAACTTTAAGAGCAGCGGATTGGTCACCTAATGACCTTACACAAACACAAGTGCCAAGAAAAACGTGTCATTCTTCCGTCAGCCCTCTTTCCAAATGGCTGCTGCTTACTAATCTAGAATTAGTTACCAGTTTTGCCTAGGCATTAGTTCCTAGGCCACGGACGTGTCTTGAAGAACTCGGTGAGTTTTCTTCTTGTACGCGTAAACAGATTCACCTTATCTTTATACTTTTTCTTGCCAGTAGAAAGACGGACACAAAGACAGGGAGTCGAGTTTCCTTGGTCGACTGACACCATGAGATTCGACTGACAAGTCAGCCTAAGCTGTAGTGCTTGAAGCGGGGCCTCATTTGGACAGGGGTTCGATTCCCCTCAGCTCCACCAATCCGTATTGAACTCGAACCCGAGTGCGGTGTCTATAATATGAACGGATACTAAGCTTTGGTTCTTAACAAGGTGCTCTGATGGGGTGCCTTTTTTCGATAAGAATGATTGCATAATCCTTTACGGTCGTTCTTGCGTCTATAAGGCGGAAGCTGGGTAGCCCAGTTCCAAGACGATCTTTTAAGGGCAAAGCGGGCGCAAGCACTATGGCAGATTTGTAATTAAAGCTATCTTGTTTGGGAAAAGAAGAGAAAATAAGGACTTATAGTTCAAATAATTATCTTTTAAATCACATAATGATATAATCATTAACATGGTAGGTAATCAGTGAATGATAAAAGAAAAAGTCGGACAAAGAATTAAGGAAATAAGGATGTTTGAACTAAAGATCAGTCAAGATGAATTAGCCAATAGATTAGGATGGGACAGGTCTTTCTTGTCTCGGGTCGAATCCGGGAAACAAAACATAACATTGGAAAATCTTAATGCCTTATGCAATGGATTAGGTGTATCTATGTCATACTTTTTTGAACCATTCAAATCAAACTATTTTGCAGGAGGAGAAGACAATGAACAAGATTAAGGTAATAGATCTTTTTTCTGGAGTTGGTGGATTAAGTTATGGGTTTGCTCATAACGATGCTTTTCAGATTGTTATGGCAAATGAATTCGACCATGATATAGCAAAAGCTTATTCGCTAAATCATCCAAATGTAAAAATGATAAATGATGATATCAGAAATCTGTCTGAGGAAAAACTAAAGGAATTTACTAGAGATAGAATCGATTTAATTGTGGGTGGACCCCCATGCCAATCATACTCAACGCTTGGAAAAAGACAAATGGATGCGAGAGCTCACTTGTTTGAAGAATATTGCAGAGTTTTAAACATAGTTCGTCCAAAGATGTTTGTCTTTGAAAATGTCTCAGGTCTTTTAAGCATGGATCATGGAAAACTCATTGAAGTTATAAAAGAAAAATTTGCTGGTCTTGGCTACAATCTAAAAATAAAACTCTTAGATGCGGTTGACTATGGTGTTCCTCAGCATCGTGACAGAGTCATTTTAGTCGGCACACTAGGAGAAAATGTTTTTGAATACCCTAAAGCCACGCACGGAGAAGGTCTTTTGCCATACAACACAATTGAAGATGCGTTTTCTGATTTGCCCATCCTCAAGAGTGGCGAATCATCTAGCGTTTACGCGTCAAAGCCGCAAAACCCTCTTCAAAAGTTCTATAGGCAAAATTCTACATCACTGACGGAAAATGAAGCACCTACGAATGGTAAACATTTAATAGAAATAATGGAGGCATTGCCTGATGGCGGTTCTAAAAATGATTTACCTGAGCGCTTAAGACCAAAGAGCGGATATGGGAATACATATGCAAAAATGTGGTGGAAGAAACCTGCCCCCACGGTTACGAGAAATTTTGCTACCCCTTCTTCATCGCGATGTATCCATCCACGAGACTCTAGAGCAATGACGACAAGGGAGGGTGCAAGATTACAAACATTTCCGGATGATTACAAGTTTTATGGCTCGAGATCCACTAAAAATCTAGAAATAGGTAATGCAGTGCCACCATTCTTATCTATCGCTCTTGCCAATGAAGTTCTTAAGGTCTATGTGAGCTGGGACAATGAAAACAAAAAAGTTTAAACTTTGCAGCTTATTTGCTGGCATAGGCGGATTTGAATTGGGCTTTAAAGGTTTTGATGTTGTTTATGCTAATGAAATAGATAAATATGCTTGTCGAACATATAGGATGAATTTTCCTAACACGCATTTAGATGAGTGTGATGTTTGTAATGTTGATTGTTCGGATATTCCGGATTTCGATGTTTTGACTGCCGGATTCCCTTGCCAAACATTTTCTTCTGTTGGCCTACAACAAGGCTTCAATGATGAGAGAGGCACGATGTTTTTTGAAATCTTGCGTTTCCTCAAGCAAAAAAGGCCAAAGGCAATATTGCTCGAGAATGTATCCAATCTATTAAAACATGATAATGGCAATACTTTTTCTGTCATAAAGTCATCATTAGAGAATCTAGGTTATTCAATAAAATATGAGGTAATGAATGCTCTTGATTATGGGATTCCTCAACAACGAAACAGAATATTTATTGTCGGTTTCTTAGACAATACAAAGACTGAGCATTTTGTTTTTCCAAAGTATATTAAATTAAAGCATGATGCTTTTTATTTCTTAGATAAAATTAAACAGCCAGATTCCTATTATATGACAAGACATAAGCGATGGGATGAAATTAATAGTCATGTTGTAGACAATCGAAAAATATATAGATTTACTGATTGGGGGTTTTCTTCGGGCAAGGCCGGAATTTGTCCCACTCTCTTAGCAGCAATGGGAAGCCAATTTGAAAGAATTCCATTCTTTAGAGATGAGTTTTCCATTAGAAAATTAACACAAAGAGAGTGTGCAAGGCTACAAGGAATTCCCGACTCGTATGAATTCGATATGAAAGCACCTAAGCAGGTATATAAACAAATAGGAAATTCCGTTTGTGTTAACATTGTTTCCTTGCTTGCGAAGGAGATAAAAAAACAATTATTGGAGGTTTATTATGAGTGATAATCAACATAGAAACAGAGGCGAGGGGTGGAAACACGCTAAAATCTCAGGTCATGAAAATGAAGATGCGGTTTATGATGAAATTTTAGAGAATACTGAATTGAAGAATCGAATTCTACATGCTGCACATAAAGAAACCAGGAAGATAGTTTCGATTGATGTTGGCGGTCTTAATGAAAAGGATGTCCCAAGTGTCATGGGTGATAAGACCAAATCCAAATCGGATATTAAAGTTAATTTGGATAATGGCGAAACTATTGGCATTTCAGTTAAGAAAAGTCTTTCAGGCCAAGTTTACCTGATTGGAATTGATAGGTTTATTCAAGGATATGAAAAACAATTTGGCGAACAAATCCCTGACGAAGTTAAGTTTGGTATAAGACTTTACTGGGGAAGTGATTCTAAAACTGACGAAGTGATAAAAGAGTTTAGTGCTAAAAATAAAAAATACGAATTACGCAAACACAGAATTGTTGCTGAGACCTTAAAGAAATATTCAAGCAAGGTTTACGATGATTTAATTAACTGGTTTTCATCACACATAATCAACTTATTTGATTTTTGCTTTTCAAGAGGTCTTGCAGATAGCAAAGATGATTGGGCGACTCTTATTTGGTACAGAAATGATATAGGAGAAGTTGAAATCGATGCTTTGATTAACATAGATGATGCAAAAAAATGTATGGAAAACAAAGCCTTTTACGGCACAAGAACTGGTGGAAGTACAATTCAATTGCCTTTTGGATTCGTTCAATGGCATAGCCCCAAAAAAGTAATACCAGGCGAAATACAATTTCATCATAAATATAATGAAATAATCAATTTTTTAAAAGATTATTGCGAAGAAAATGGGATTGATTTTGATATAAATAATCCAACTGAGCACATTAAATAAACTACACCAAAGTATTTAGAAGGATTCTTTAAAATACTTGTTATATTATCGAAATTATTTGGCAAAAACGGAAGGAGTGGCGATATGAATGCTAGAAGAAAGAAAAATAAACATTTTTGGTGCAAATGCGGTTCTTACTTTGTAGATTTAATTTCTTCCATCACATTACTTGCTGTGGCTTTGGTGGAAAAGTTAACCCCTGCTTTTCAGGGTTTCAGCAGTAGATGTTCTGCTGATCTTGTGGTAACGCTACTACCAGGAATTATTACGATAGTATCGATTTCCTTGTCATGGAAGAAAGAAAAACAATACGGTCTAACAACCATAGAGATAAATGGGCTTAGAAGTTCCTGGGCCTTCAGCTTCCTTCATATGGTTGTAGTGATGTCCGTTTTTGTTGCACTTTATACGATTTTTTCAGTTATTAATGTGCATTTCACGATATTGGCTCTGGATATACTAGCTTTTTTCTATGCTTTATATTTTTCATTCCAAGAAATTCCTCTGTTGATCGGAAATAAAAAGTATTTTGCTTGGATTATCCGAAGGAGCTACTTGAACAATAGAACGGATTTGTACTTTAATGATCAATCCTTAATTCTTAAAGCGTTTCAAAATTTAACATTAACTGAGGATATAAGTCAGGCTTATACATTACTTTCATGTAATAATCCAAAATACATAGAAGGCAACCATGTAATCATTAATGAACTGCTTGACAGTCAAAATGCATTTTTCTTTGCTTCTCTTGATGAAATTGAAATTATAAGATCTAATTTGTCAAGTGAGTTTAAAGGACTTCAAATAATTGATGCAATAGAAAAAGGATATGCCAACATAAAGATATTGCTTACAGGAGATAATTGGTATACTCTCGATGAAATAACGGGAAGCACGAATAAAACTTATCAATTAACAAGAACAACTTTCGCTTTACACAAAATAACTAGCCAATTATCTTTGGAAAAATTTGAACGGAAAAACTTGAATGCTATTACGGGAGCATTGTGCTTTAACAATCAAAACATAAGAGTCTTCCCTGGTTTGCAAAAGTATGTTTTCACCATGTGCGTATCCACATTAAAAGATGGCGAGTCATGGTTTATGGACTCTTTGCTTAACAACGACTACTCACCGCATTATTTCTTCAGATTGGATAATTCCGGTTTGGGATTGTTTTTGTCTATATATTTGGCACACATCACATCTAAGTCTAATGGATATTTGGATGGTGAAAAGATTTCACGACTTATTGCGTTTATGAATAAGAAGTCAAATGGACTGAATTCGGATGGTTCAACCTGGATGAGTCTGCTGAAATGGGAGTTCTTCTACGAAAACCCAGAAAGATTTGTAAACTCATTGTGTGAGTTGATGAAATTATATGATTCAGTAGATGAGCCTACTTTCTATCCGGTTAAAGCCAAATGCGTTATGTATGACGCTTCTCACAACTTTTCAAAGGAAAATGTCATTGATGCATGGCTTCAAATTGTTTTGTTCTCTTATGCGGATATTAGTGCTGTAGATAATCAATTTATAGAGAGCACAATTGTTAACTTAACAGCAGACGATAAGGAAATTTTATTTTCAGTGCTGTCCCGCAAGTATATTCGAAATAATATGCTTAATGAGAACATATCAACGGATTTTCTTGATACTTTTAGAATCGGAGTTGGATCTAAAACAATTGGGTGGAGAAATTCAAATGTTTGGAAATGCTTATTGAATGCTAGAAATAATGCTGTAATGCAAAAAATAGATGCTGCAATTGAACAAAATCAATGTGATTATCAAAAAATTATTATGTCAAAACTGATATCCGCATTCGAAAAGGTAAGAAATGAAAATTTGTTTTTATCAGATACTCTTACATTCGAAAATACTGGTTTGAAATATTTCAGTTATTTATTGGATATGATTGATTTAGCAAAGATAACTGATGCTTGTATGGATAGGGTACCTGATATGTTTAATATCATGATTTCTAATGCTATTAAGCGGTGCACAAATTCAATCATTTACGAAGATAAAAATGTAGAACTTATATACGATACTATTAAAAAATTTGATGCGGATTCGAGAATGGAATTATCGGATGCATATTATCATTTGAATCCTGACCAACAAAAAGAATTATCATACATAAAACCTGTAAGAAACACGCATATTCCATGCGATTTATACTGGAAAGATGGAGCAATAAAATTTAATTGTGAATTAGACCAAAACGAAACTATTATAAGGAAACTGAACGATGACGAAGTCGAAAAAATAATTAGCAATCGTTATCAAGAATCTACTACTGGATTATATTACTATTCTTTGCATGAAAATGATGTAGAAAACGGCATATGGATTACCAGAAATGAATTAAGGACAAAAATAAAAGATAGAAATGTACTGCTTATAGCTGTTTTTAAATACAACATAATGATTGATAATAAAAAATGTCTGGTGTTTGAGCGCAAAAGTACAGCTTCAACAAATGGCGAAGAATGATGTAATTCATAGTATATGATTAATACTGCAAATTTTTCATGAGCAAAATTTATGATGTATGCATGATTCTTCACTTCACATGACCTATACTCATATACATATCACATTGAGTGTGTGAAATTCAACTCATGCATAAAAAGTAGATAAATTCTCAAAATAATTTTTTTGATGCCCCTTATTTGATTGCATTAAAATTCAATTTATGATAAAAGGAATACAAGAGGTAAGAAGATATGCTACAAGAGGAAATCGGAAGAAGAGTTTATCAACTCAGGATAATGACAGATAAGTACACACAACAGCAATTGGCTGACCTTGTTGGATGCGACAAGACTTTCATTTACAAGATAGAGACCGGCAAGCAGAACGCCACGATATCAACGATAAATGACATCTGTAACGCACTTGACATATCTCTTTCCAAGTTCTTCGCACCGCTTAATGGCAAATACGAGAGTAAGAAATGAAAGGCGATAAGATGGCATCAAACAGCAAATTCAAATCTCATGACATAGCAAGGCTCTTCGCCGATGACTTGGCGAAGTACTTTGACATCTCAAAATCCTATGACAACCTTTCATCTACAAACGTCTATGATGCATTGAATGGTCTCAATGAGAGCGATTCTTTCGCTGAATCAATGAAAGTCATAGAAAAAGCACATACTTTCCATACTGAGTTTGCTAGGGGCCAATATCTTCTAAATACGATAGAGATCCACGAGGACTTGCGAGATTCCATGAATCCGTGTTCGACAACATAGTCCCAGCCATAATAGACGACAGCGTGTTCAAGGAGGTCGGAAGGCTTTTAGACAGGAACAAGCACAAATGCAAGATGAAGTCCGAACGCAGGTTCCTTCTAAGCGGGAAGATTTTCTGTGGAGACTGCGGATCACAAATGTACGGCTATTCGGGCACATCCAAGACTGACAGGGAATACATATACTACAAATGCAAGAACGCGATAAAGCATAACTGCGCAGCCAAGATGATGAGTAGGGATTGGATCGAGGACTATGCTGTCAATCAGGCGATGGAATATATCTTAAGTCCAGAGAGCCTCAAGAATGTGGCAAAGGACATGGTGACTTTCCATAAATCATCCATCAAGGATGCGCTTGAGATAAAGGCTTTGGAAAAACACTCAGCGAAATCCAAAAGAGGCTCGACAACTCCTTGAGGGCGATTCAGCAAGGTATAATCAACGAATCTGTCGGGAATATGATTACTGCGCTTGAGAACGATAAGAAAGTCGTGGAGAACGATTTGCTTAGGGCAAGAAGTAGGCAAAAAACTATACTCACCTATGATAAGTGTTATCAGTTTCTTTCGTCATTCGCTTTCTTTGATACTGACAAAGAGAAGAACAAAGAATTGGTTGTGAATCGATTGGTCAAGAAGGTCATCATCTATGACGAAAAGGTGGCCATACTCTTCTATCCATGTGTCGATTCCACCTTCAAATCCGGTGATGACGGCTTCGGAAGTAGTGGTTCAGGTAATGACAACCAAGGTGGAGACGATGGAGAAAAGTTGAGTTGTGATGCAATCTCGATGGCTCCACCAAATAGATTTCCAAGCGAGCCGGTAGTAGGTATCTATAACATCAATGGATACTACTGCCTGGTTCTTGACAGACATCCTGAGTAATCGGGGTGTTTTTTTGTTGTAAACGTAAAATTGATAACATAATTACAAGATAAATATTAATCGTGAGCATTCCATTTGAAATAGGATTACGATTAATCGTATTTTTGCTTATTTCTAGTAATTTAGATTATTCTTTGATTCGATCTATTCGAGGCAAAATGAGAAACAATTATCTTTATTGCTATTTTGTAAAGAAAATCTCATGGCTGCAAAATTGAATAAATATAGAGCCAATTTAAAAAATTCTATTGATCATATAATAAATCAATAAAAATGTCCCAAAAATATTTGCTTTTGTCCCATATTGTGCTATCCTTTTAGAAGGAGGAAAAAACATATGAAGAAGCAGGCCATTCTTAATTTAGTGAAATTCTATGCCGAAAAAAACGATTCCGCTTTTAGAAGCGAAGTCGCAGAAATTGCCAGAGATTTCGAAAATAATGGTGATAGAGATTTCGGTGATTATCTAATGGATTTGATTTCTACAACCAATTACTATATACCGCAAAACAATTACAGCAATCTTATCTTTTTAAAGAAAACTGACTATAAAAACAAAACTTTATTGCTACCCGATTCAATTAAAGAAGACATTATTGGAATAGTTAGGGCGACAAACGGGAAAATTACCATTTCTAAAGTTTTATTTTATGGTGCGCCTGGTACTGGCAAAACAGAATCAGCATATCAAATCGCTAGATTACTTGATAGGGATTTACTTTCTGTCAATATGGAAAACTTAATAGATAGCCACCTTGGACAAACATCAAAAAATATCGTTGCTCTTTTCGATGAGATAAATCATCTACCTAGCCAAAAAGTCGTTGTTTTGTTCGATGAGTTAGACTCTCTTGTAATGAATAGGGTTAACAGTAATGATTTAAGAGAAATGGGAAGAGTGACATCGACATTCCTCAAAGAATTGGATTCTTTATCATCGGATATTTTGCTCATTGCCACGACGAATTTAATTACCTCGTTTGATAAAGCGTTGATAAGGAGATTTGATGCAAAGATTTCGTTTGATCGCTACACTCGAGATGATTTAATTGATATTTATTGTTCAATTGTGCAGGACTTCATCAAAAAATCAGAAAACGTTAAAGCCGACATGAGGCTTTTTAAGAAAATATTAATTACCGCAAAAAAACTTCCTTTGCCTGGAGATATGATTCAATTAATAAAGACGTCAATAGCTTTTTCAGATGCGTCTAACGAATACAATTATTTGAGAAGAATATATTTGGAGCTAAACGACAATACTACACCCAACATTCAAAAATTGACAGATGATGGCTATACTACAAGAGAAATTGAAATAATCACTTGTATTCCTAAAAGCAGCGTTTCAAGAAAACTTAAGGGGAACTAAAAATGAACAATCTTTTAAAAGTTAAGCTTACATTTAAAAACGAGCCAAATCGTTCTGGTGGAGGAGCAAGGAACCTCAATAAAACGAGAACAACAAAATCATCCGTCATCTCTCATTTGATTAATGATCTTTTGCGCGTAGAAGCATTTTTTAAAGGCAATCCCTTTATCGATAAAATTTTAGTAGATGCATACTATAATGACATAATTTCAAAATCGGGGAGAATGCGTTCTTTGCTAACAAATGCTGGTGATTGCAGCGATTATATTGTTGGCGCAAGATTTTCTAACGACGAACCAGGAAAAGAAAAGCACATTATTACATATTACGTAACGAATGAAGACATTCACTCTGCAATTAAGAAGTTAAAAGATGCGAAATCGTTGATAGACGATCAATTGAATGGCGAAGCGACGGCTTTAAATTTCGATTCATCTAATAAAAACATTATTTACTCTAGGTATGAGACACCGAAATCAAAATTACGAGATGTTATTATCGATTGCTCGGCTATTGAAAAATTTGATGTTCCCAATGCAGTTTCCGAGATGGACAAGGAACAAATAATTGTCACTTTCTTCCAAACGGAATTGGATATAAATGATCTGCTGCATGATTTAGGAATATCTAGTGATAAATTTATTTTTTTTCATGTAGGTAAGAATACCCTATCAGTAAGCAAAGATGTCTATAAAATTCTTTTTGAAAACGTTCCTTATCTAATGTCAATGGCAACTTCAGATATATCAAACATAACAGCTGATGAAATAAATGAATTGTCAAAATTGCATCCTGAAATTCCTTCTCCGAAAAATGAACCGACCATTGGCGTTATTGACACCATGTTCGATGAAAAAGCTTATTTTCATGAATGGGTCGATTATAGGGAAGAACTTAATGATGTAGAACGATATACTTTGAAAAAAGAGCACTACAATCATGGAACAGCAGTATCCTCAATCATTGTTGATGGTCCTTCTTTGAATCCGAGGCTCGATGATGGGTGTGGCAGATTTAAAGTGAGACATTTTGGAGTTTGCCCTGGAACAATATCACCATCACGCTTAGTTAGAAAAATCGAAAAAATAGTTAACGAAAATACCGATATTCACGTTTGGAATCTGAGCCTCGGCACCAATGATGAAGTATCAAGAAATTTTATTTCTTTCGATGCTGCCGCCTTGGATAATATTCAAAAAGATAAGAATGTCATTTTTGTTATAGCTGGTACGAATGATGGCGAAAGAAAAAAAGCAAATGAGCCTTATAAAAGAGTTGGATCACCTGCCGATTCACTGAATTCGATGATAGTAAATTCAGTGCGTCAAAACGGAACGCCGGCAACATATTCAAGGGAAGGTAAAATTTTATCGTTCTTTAACAAGCCGGATGTTTCTTATTATGGTGGGGATTTCGATGAGAGAATAAATGTTTTTACGAATCATGGAATAGAAGGACAATATGGGACGTCTTTTGCCGCACCTTGGATTGCAAGAAAACTTTGCTATCTTATCGATGTAATGGGATTTTCTAGAGAGGTTGCTAAAGCTTTGCTTATTGATTCGGCCGCTGGATGGGCATATGCCAAAAGCAACGGAAAATACAGGAATGTAATTGGATATGGGGTAGTTCCTATTAGAATCGAAGAAATAGTTGAGACCGATAATTCCGAAATTAAATTTGTCGTTCAAGGCGTTTCAAATGCATATACCACGTCTAATTACGCTATTCCTGTTCCAAAGGATGCTGACAAGACAAATTACATTGCTCGTGCAACCTTATGTTATTTTCCTGAATGCAACAGACTTCAAGGAGTTGATTATACACAAAGAGAACTCTCGATTAAATTTGGAAGAATGACAAATAAAGGAATTAAAGATATTAACGAAAATACTCAAGATGACGACGAATCATACAATAGCGAGCGAAAAGCACGTAATGATTTTAGAAAATGGGAAAACACAAAATTCATTTCAAATTTGATGAAAGATAATTCTAGAGGCTTTAAAGCATACAATGAAGGGCTTTGGGGCTTGGCTCTCACTTCCAAAGAGAGGAGAACTAAGGCAAAAAAAGAAGATCTAAGCTTTGGAGTTGTAGTTACTTTGAAAAACATAAAAGGAGAGAACAAGATAAACGATTTTAAACATGCTTGTTTGTTAAGAGGTTATATTGTCAATGAAGTTAAAATTGATAACCAAATTGAAATTTATGAAAAAGCACAAGAAAATATCGACTTTGATTGATGGCAAAAATGTCGATAGATAATACCAAAGAAATGCAATAATCAACGCATCAATAGCCAATAGAAAACTAAAAATCAAAGCGGGAATTTCTTTTAACTAATGTTGATTTAAAAAGCACATTAAAGTATTATTTATTGGGAGTGTTTTGATTATGAACAAAGAATTAATTGGGCAAAGAATACGAGAACTTCGCATTAGCAGAACAAACCTTAGCCAAGAAGATTTTGCGACACTTGTTGGTTTTGATCGGACATATCTTTCAAGAGTTGAATCCGGGAAGCAAAATCTTACATTGGAATCGATATCTACTATTTGCTCTGGATTGCACATTTCGTTAAGCGAATTTTTTAGCCCATTTAATGAGATAGAAAGTGATGGTAATGAAAATGAAGAAAAAAGAACTAAGAGTATTTGAGGGTTTCGCAGGTTATGGCGGAGGTAGTTTTGCTTTAAAAAGAGTTAAAGAAGACCATCCAAAATTTAACTACAAAGTTGTTGCATATTCTGAAATTGATAAATATGCAATAGAACTATTCAACGCAAATCATCGAGACGAGAAGGGTAATTTAATCAAAAATTATAGTGATATAACTAAAATTGACCCATGCGAAAAAGATTTCCCTGATTTTGATATGTTTACCGGTGGGTTCCCATGTCAGCCCTTTTCTACAGCGGGAATGCAAAAAGGCGTAGATGATCCATATGGGCGTGGAACATTGTTTCAACATATTATGAGAATTTGTGCCGTGAAAAAGCCTCGCTATATCTTGATGGAAAATGTTAAGGGGCTTCTTTCACATAAATTTGATGAGACCAGAAAACAAATGGTTGAGATGCTACGAGAAATGGGCTATGTTGCTGACAAAAATGATCCAAAAGAATCGCCTCTTGCTATGGCGGTTTTGAACAGCAAAGATTATGGAATTGCACAAAATCGTGAGCGTGTTTGGATGTTTGCTAGATTAGGCGGACTTCCAAAGGGTTTTTCGATGGTTCCGCCATTGCAAAAAAATGATTTAAAACTAGCCGATTTTCTCGATCCTGAAGGATATGTGCCAAAAGAACTCTATCTTACTAAAAAGCAAATTGACCATTTAAAAGTTAAGCACAATATTCCTGATTTTCATGTTCCGACAGCTTTATGTTTGGACATTTACAATAAAAAAATAAAAACTGACGGATACTCAATAACTATTACTATGCCTGAACACAATAGTTTAAGAGTAATCGAATCTCATCCGGATAAAGAAGTGGTTAGAAAGATGTCGGTTACTGAGCAATTCAGGCTTATGGGGCTAGAAGGACTTCAGGGTGTAGGAAGAAAAGTTGATATCGACTTTGCTGGGCAATCTTATAGTCAACTATCGAAAAGAGCTGGAAATGGTTGGGATGTAAATCTTGTGACGATTCTAATGGAGCATATCTTCAAACAATTAAAGGTAATCGACAAAGATTTATACAACTTTTAGGGGGATAAGATATGAGTGTTTTAAGAATTAAGATTGATGAAAAATCGTTGTTTTACGGACTATACAATGATTACGAACGAGGACAGACCGCCACTGTAAGTACCCCTATTAATCAATCCAAGGATCCAGAGAAATGGCATAAAGACATCATTGCTTTATACCATAGCGGGCTTGCGCTAAACAATATCCCTAATGATCTTATCGATCGGTGTTTGAATAAAACCACATCCCAAGCCAACAGCAAAATTGACTACTTCTTCGAATTTAAAAAAATATATTTAGATGGTGTTCCATTGGATACGGATAGCTCTTTCGGCATTTATGTTAAAGAAGAAATAGACGAGTTGATTAGGGATAAGAAAGGTAGGATGGTCAGAAACACCCATCTTGGAAGGCAAAAACTTCACTATCCAATTAGCCTTTTCTACAAAGGCTACGGAATCAATGTCAACAATTCAGATGTCCTTGATGCGATTCTTACACAAAACGGAGGATTCGCTTTCGTGGTAAGAGGCTTTGACTGCGACACCGAAAAGAAGTCAATTAACTTTCTTACTTCCCTAATTGGATTGAAAGGAACTTTCTTATCGAATGTATTTAAGATTCAAAAAGGTGTTGGCAAAAAATTGTTGTTAGACGAAATCAATCTTGAAGCGCAAGATATTTCAACTGACTCATTGGTTTTGATATCTCACAACAACCCAAATAAATTTCAAAACACAAATTTTGACGAATTAAGCAAGGCAAAAGCGGAAAACGGAAAACTTGGCGAGCAATACGCTTTTAAACACATAAAAGAAATCATCAATGAATATGTCACCGACGTTTTACACACAAGCGATGAATTCCCAACATCACCATATGATATTGAATATATCGAAAACGGCGTCAAGAAGTATCTTGAGGTAAAAGCTACGTCAGGTACTAAAGAAGTTTTCAATATGTCTAGTGGTGAAATCAAATTTATGACGAAATACAAAGAAAATTACACATTGGTTTTGATAACTGAAGTGAAATCCCAATTTCCAAAAATCAAGAAATACAACTTCAATCAAATTATGGGAATGAAGAAGGAATATCCTTCTACGAGATTCTATGCATAAGGAGAAATATCATGGAAGAATGGGTCGTAAATTTAATTGTAGGTTTAACTAGTGCTGTATGTGGCTTGATTGGCGGTTTCTTTGGTGGATTTGCTTTTAAAAGTCATTGTGTAAAAACGAAACAAAAAATAAAAGGAAATGGAAACATTCAAATTAACGGGGGAATTAATAATGGAGAACAAGACAAGTCAAAGCATCAAAGGTGATAAAAATGTCCAACAACAAGTCAATACTCAAGTGAATAATTACTATTTGACTAGCGCTACAAAGGAAGAAGCTGAATCCATTGCTAGAACTCAAGCAAAACAAATTGCAACTTATTATTTTGAGCAATCACAAAATCTCACAATACAAAGGATGAACGAATTCTCTGAAAAAATGATGGACGTTTTCATTCGCTGTCATCAATCTTTAGATGTTTTCTCAGATCCTAGTTTTGTTTATCAGTTTAGAGAAGCCCAATTGAACGCAGCTCAAACAGAAAGGCGAAATGATTATGACCTCCTAATTCAGCTCCTTTTGCGTCGATGTCAAAAAAGAAACATAAAATATATTCAAACCGGTATCTCTGGTGCAATCAAAATTATAAACGAGGTATCTGACGATTCTCTCATTGCCTTAACGGTATTAATGTGTGTTATGCAAATAACGCCTGTTTCAAAAGATGTTAATGTCGGACTGAAAACACTCGATAATCTTTATGAAAGTATTATACAAAACGTAAAACTTCCAACGGATTATTCATGGTTCGATCAATTGGATGTATTAAAGGCTATCCGAATTAATACATTGTCTTCGTTTATAAAATTTGATGATTTAATGCTCCAAAAGCTTGCAAGTTATGCTGAATTAGGCATTGAAATTAACACTTCGCAATACAAAGAAGCGTTACAAATTGAAAATGAATTCCATTTTGTTTTGCATAAAATCAACTATTTCATGCCAAATTATATTGTCATACCTTATAGCGAGGACGATTACGAAAATATAACAGCCCAAAATTCTAATAACGAAAGTTTCTATTTGAAACAATTTGTGTCAAAAGAAAACTATGTATCAACGATTGAAAAGCTCCGTAATTTATATGTCAAAGATGATGCCTTGGAAAAGAAAATCAAAGATGGATTTATAAAAAAATTAAATTCATATGCAACGATTTCTAAAGTCCGAGAATGGTGGAATCAATTACCGCATCATTGCGAAATAACTAGCATCGGAAAAGCTCTTGCACATGCATATGCTCAAAATCTTGTGCCTGATTTTCCGCCATTAGACTAATTTTTATAAACAAGATAAGAGCGGCCACAATCTGCCACAGTCGGCAGTTTGGAGATGGGTTGCTCGATGGTCTTGGAACCGGGAAACCTGGCTTCCGCACATGAGATAAACTTTCGAAAAAGGAAATACAAGGAGGATTGTAAAAATGAAAAAAATCGACGGAAAACTTGATGTTAAAATTTTATCATCATCCCATTTGAATTTTTTGTTTGGATCGGGAGTTAATGGTAAAGCATTTCCTCAATTTGATGGTTTTACGAGAACATTGAAATCATTAAAAGATGTTGGAGCAAAGTCTGAAAACCTTGAGCAAGCCCTTAACGAAATCGAAAACAAAGATGAGCGAAAAAAGATACTTGTAACATTCAAAGAAGAACTCAAAGAAAAAAATGACGAGATTGAATGGAATAATCCATCCATTGCAAATATTAAAAATATGTTCTCATCAATAAACCAAATAATAGAGAATAGCGAGAATCGTACAAATTCGATGAAACAAGTCAATGTATATACATTGAATTATGATTCCATAGTTGAAACAGCGATTGAGGAGATGGGATTAATTACAAATCACCTTTCTTCAACTAACATCGAGACTTTCGATAGTCTGTTCAACATTGTGGCATATGATTACGCGCTGAAAAAATTCATACCAACGTATTTGATATCGCAACTTCATGGTGATCTTAAAAACCCAATTCTTCCAGGGGTGAATAAATACGATGATATTTTACAAGCAAAAAAGTTCGAGTTACTTTTCAAAATGAAAGAGCATTTATCTAGGCGCTGTTCTGTTCTATTTGTTATCGGATATTCTGGGCACGATAAACATATTAACAACATTTTAAAAGACTGCATAAAAGCGGGGTTGACTATTTATTGGATCAACTTTGAAAGTAACTCCGATATTCCTTCCGATTTGACTAACGAAGATGTTTTTGTAATTGAAGGGGATGGCACGAATGACTCTACAGCAGTATTGAATAGGAGATTAAAAGAATCATGGGAACAACTGTCGGAAGAATAATCGAAGTAAATGGATTAAAAATCAAAGCTAAGCTGTTCGAACTCCTTCCTCCGTATTTAACGACGAATGGAAAACGGGAATCATCTCCGAAAATCAACGCTTATGTTAAAACAAAAATCGGTGTAGATACTATTATTTGCCAAGTAGATGGGGAATATAGCGTTGAGAAAGAAGATAAAGTTGATAGCCATTATTTAGACTTAAGCGTAAAGGGTTATTTAGATAATGGAACTTTTATTCAGGGAATCCGTGTTTTACCAATCGTATCTGCAAACATCGAGCTTCTAGAAGAGTGTGATTTAAGATGTATATATTCCGATAAGAACAATTTTGATCTTGAACTTGGACATGACATTTTTGATGAGAGCAAGATTATAAGAGTTTCTCTTAACAAATGGATTCCGTCACATATTGGAGTCTTCGGCAACACCGGAAGTGGAAAATCAAACACTATAGCGAAAATTCTAAGCTCTTATTCGGATGCACTGTCAGCCTCCACAAAGCAGGCAGCCAAATTCGTTGTAATTGATCTCAACAATGAATACGGCGGAAATGCTATTTGCAATAATGAATGTAAGGTAATCTATAAGTTATCCACGAGGAAAGACTCCGAAAAAAAGATTCCTCTTAATCTCGATAGCCTTTCCGAAGATGATTTCGTTGTATTAATGAACGCATCTCAAAAAACACAAGTTCCAGTTGTCAAAACTGCCTACAGAAGCATGAAAGAAGATCATGAGACGGGTTACTATTTAAATTATCTAAAAAGCGTAATCAAAAATTCGAGAAGGGCACTTTTAAACTCCATTCGACATCATTTAGAAAAATATATCGATGAATTGGAGCCTTTAAAATGGCATTCCAAGGCCCAGAAATATTATTTCGAAGTTAATGGACAAAAACACTATTGTGAGAATGAGGATGGAGAAAAATATCTCGATAAACTCGTTATCAATGTGCCTGGCGATCCTCTTGATAGGTTTGTTTTCGAACTTTACTTCGCAATCGCAAAAGAAAATGAAAATGGCGTTAATATAGATTTTATCATGCCACTGGCTTCTAGGGCTCAAAAATTAGTTGATGATTTCAAGAAAATCTTTGATTTCTCTGGCAATTTCGAGAATCTCTTCGATAATAAAAGCAAAAATATAGCAATCATCCAACTAGCAAACGTTAACAAAGACATGAAAGAAATAATTCCATCAATTATCGCAACGAATATTTTTAAAAAATTACAGGAAGTAAAAGAGGATAAAGATTCAATTTCGCAAATCGTATCAATCGTTGTAGATGAGGCTCACAACATACTTTATGAAGGGGATTCTTCGAAACCAACGCACGCAACCGTATTAGAATCTTTTGAAAAAGTAGTTAAAGAAGGAAGAAAATTTGGCGTTTTCTTGATGTTGGCTAGTCAAAGGCCAAGCGATATTTCACCAACAATTATTTCTCAGCTTCATAATTACTTTATTCATAAATTGGTTAATCCATCCGACATCTCAATCATCAGGAAAGCTGTGGCATATATGGATGATAAGGCCATGGATTTCGTTACAATACTATCTCCTGGCGAATGCATCGTTTCTGGGACCGCATTTCAAATGCCTTTGTTCGTATGTGTTTCCCAATTAGAATCGATTAAGCGTCCAAAATCGGAGAATGTTGTTTTGTTTGGAGAAGGTGGTTTACTACAGTGCGAAGATTTAGAAAAGACCTTTTGACCAACAATTCAACTGCAATCAAATACATTAAACATGAATTCATTTCAAATGAAAGGATGCTTCGTCTACAAAAATAATTGAACCCGCACGACATAGCAATGCTTTTAGCCGAAGACATCAAAAGGTACGTCGAAGATCGATGGATGACTTATCGGCAACGAATGTCTACAACATATTAAACAGGGAAGGCGAAAAGGACATTTTCGCTTCCACGAAAAACATTATTAAGATGGTTCTCGAGCTTAAGAAAGAAGACGTGAGAATGAGCTTCCTTCGAAAGCAGATCAAGCTTTAAGAAGATAGTTTTGTGTTTGGGAAAGATGCTCTTTCCGAAATAAGACATCAAATCATCGGAGAAAAGACTATGGAAGATAGAACGGGATAGAATATGCTCGCTATTTTGCCTTATTGTCGAATGTCAAAATCTTGAGCTATAAGAACGTTTTCAAGCAACATTCCACCAAATAGATTTCCAAGCGAACCGGTAGTAGGTATCTATAACATCAATGGATACTACTGCCTGGTTATTGATAGACATCCTGAATAATCGGGGTGTTTTTTTGTTTTAGAATATTATGTACTGTTGTGTGCCTCTTTCTCAAGTCGCGTTAATAAATTCAAGCTTATGGGTACACAACATCGTAGAATTATTATGTTTTGCTACGATAAAAAAGAAATAAAAGAAATTGAAGAAAAATGGGATAACATTGACTTGCCAAGTGTATGTTTCATAATATCAAAAAATGATAAATATTATGTATTGGCTTATCTTGCAGCAGATGATTATTACCCGTTCTATTTCAAAAAGACACCAGTTGAAGATGTTGTTCTCGCAGATGAAGAAGAGGAGCAATCCCTATGCGATGAATTAAAACCAAAAGTTTTACAGGTTTTAACAAATTATGCAACTATCGAATTGAGAGGCAATAAGTATAAGATTCCTAGATATGAGTATTTAAAGGAACTTAAGGCAAAGTAAACAAAAGAATTACTTTACTGGATGGAGAATGATGATATTGGAACTGTTCATCATCTCAGCCCTAAGAACTAAAAAGAAAGTGATCATTCATGTGCAAATTCGGATCTTTTATACAAAAAGAAACATCAAGTAAAGGAAAAATGATGAATTATAGACAAAGAAAGTTAATTTATTATCTAAACTTTATCATAGTAAGAATTTAAAACACCTGATTTTTTCTATAATCAGGTGTTATTTTTTATCAGCTAATTGTAAATCAGACTAAGCAAAAGCGGATTTTATATAGTGTATAAAGGCAAGAAATCTTTAGTTATTTTTGGGGTTGTTTTTATTAGAACTTAGCATGCCAGTTAATTGACTAAGCACATCACTGCCGCCATTAATATTGATATTTCCAACTTTTTCACAAATTCTTTCAACATATTCTAGCTCTTTTAATTTATAAAGAGTGGCATTTTCATCCATTAAACATGCTGTATTAAGTAATGAACGAGTGGAAGCTACTTCTTCACGTCTAGTAATGACATTTGCTTGAGCGCGCTTTTCTGCGACTAAAACAGTATTCATAATGTCACGAATTTCGCCAGGTAAAATTATATCTTTAACAGATGCTTCATTTATGCTTAGATACAATTCTTTACCTTTCTCTTTAAGAGTATCTAATAAATATTTAGACATTTCCTTTTTTGAAGCAAGAATTTCATCAAATGTTTTTTCACCAATATAATCACGTAACGCTAATTGAACATATGTATAAAGTTGATTTTTGTAGTCATTAATCTCAGTAATTACTTTAACATAATCATTAACTTTATAATTAACAACGCAATTTATACGTAATGATACTTTATCATTGGTCAATAATTCTTGGCCAACAATATCCTGAGATACAACACAAGATTCTACAGGAATTACAGTAACGATATTGCTTCCTTTGGTGAAGAAATGTATGCCTGGTTCGAGTAATTTTACAAATTTGTGGTTATAAAGTAGAACACCAATACTTTTTGAATTTATTTCAAATTTAGAAACATAAGGTGATAATACTTGTTCAGTAAGTAGATATTTTGGAAAATCACTTGGAATTTCAGGAGTATTTAGATTAAGATGCAAAAATTGATGCTTATAATTCGCATTCCAAAAATAGTATTTGTTGGGTGTGAGGACACTCTCAAAAATACCATCAACTATGTGAACGACAATTTCTCCACTTTTTACCTCTACTTTTAAAGTTTCTTTCTGAAAATTGCTGTCACTATTAAAAATTTCTAAATCGCTGATATCATTAACTTTGATTGCTAAATTATTAACCTCACAAACTTCATAAGATTTTCCGCCTAAAGTGTTATATACACCAGCCCCGACCATTTTTATGAATTTCCCTTTCTTGAACAGAAATCCTTTGCAACCTTCTTTAATTAATACTCTCATATTTTCATCCTCCTATATTAATGACCCTAATAAATAAAAGGGATTATTAGCAATAAACACCCTATAAACATAAAGCGGTCTTTGATTGAGTAAGTACTCTTTTAGTCGGAATGAAATCATTTGGACTAAATTCCATATTTACGGTATCCTCATCGAACAAAGCAAAATGCTTATTATCACTTACTCTATTAGCAAAACGAGCCTAATTTTTCTTTGATGCGGGTGTTTCTTTTTTTGATCGGACACAAAGTCCAATAGTTTAATAGATTTTTTCTGTTTTTTAAACAGGAGCTTTGACCTCTAAGCTTATTGACTGTCAAAAAGACAATCAAGTGGGAGTCGAACCCACGTCATTTGCACCTCAAAGGTGCTAGAGGCATTATTTTCCAAAGAGGGATTTGCCTTTTCCCGCAAGAGATCCAGTATACACTTTGAAATATCTCGTGTACTGCGACAAATTGACATGTCCGCCTAATCGGTATAACTTGCATTAATAGTGTATCATTATTCAAGCTTAAAAAAATAATAAAAAAGAGTTTTTGCTATTAAATATATGTAATCTTTATATATAATCTTTCGATATTCACAAATTAATAAAGAAAAGCCATTCAAATTTTCATTGCTTAATCGAAGTAGGAATTAAGTGTTGCACCCATTTTCAGGGGATAATATGCAAGCTAAATAGGGGATGTTGCAGATCATGGAAAGATATTTAGCGATACTTCCACACCCGTGGCCTATAAGATCCCGACGTGTGGAAGACCATCTCATAGTTTTTTTGCATCCGAGAAAAAAGTGGCTCTATCCTTCATCAAGAAGGAAATTTATGTATCTCAGAAACAGACTAGATTATGTTATTAGGAAACTAGCAAAAGACTAAAATGAATTTTCTATTGCATAAACGGAATTGACATTTTCAACTATCAATTATAAATAATTATGGACAAAATATCATCTATAAAGAAAAAACTGTCTTGTAAGGCCGTGCAAATGAGTTTGAACAATGGGAAGAGCTTTAGCTAATCATATTTGACTGACTTTACTCTTACTCTATCTTATCTTCTTCACCTCTTCTTTGTTTTTTCCATACTTTTTTAGTTACCCATGGATAATCAACTATGGTTAAGAAGAGACACCCTGCTGATATCGGCCAACAAAAGTATTCATCATTCTTTAAATTTGATTCATAATTGATAGTTAAAGTAACAAATAGAGCAATAGCAATTATAGAAACGATAACTATTAAAAATTTTCTTTGCTTTTTTAAAAAATTGATGTTTTTTTCATTCATTAACAGCCCTGTCAAAATTGCAATAACAAATATACAAAAATTAGGAATCTCGAAATAGCATGTTAATGTAAATGTTTGAAATGCATTTAAATTCTCTCTTGCTAAAAACTCAAAGAGATATTCAAGAGAAAAAATGACAATTTCAGCTAATACCAAACTAATGATATATCTAACTTTATTGATAGCTAAATCTGATTGGTGTTGTTCCATGGGTATATATTATAATTCCTCTAGTGATAGTATAACCAAGAATCTTATCAACAATATAACTGAAAGCGATAGATAAAAGGTTCTTTACTATAAAATACACGATTGCATTAGTTGCAAGAGTAGCCAAGATGCCGGCTGCTGCTGCAATAATAACATTTCCAGTTAGACTAGCAAGTAAAGAAATTGTAACCGCAAGTTTTGGACCAAAATTTTGTGCCTGTAATATAGTAATAATAGCATCCAATGCAAGGCCAGCTCCGACTGAGATGATTTTCCTACAAGCACTTGCTGATAATTTGATTTCAAAACCGACTGGAAGTTTTACGGTGAACCAAAGAAATCTCTTTGATTCCCAATAAATGTTAAAACTATTGACTCCCGCACTGCTTCTCGCTCTTAAGGTTTCAACTTCATCATCTTCTTTGTATGGTTCTAGAATCTCTTCAAACGCATCTTTGAAATAATCTTCACTGATGATTTCTTCTTTAGCCCCTTCTTCGACATATGTACGGAATTTATCCACTGCTTCCATCATGTAGTCATAACATTCATCTCCAGAACCTAATTCAGTTAGCGTTTCGGTAGCAAAATCAATTGAGTCAAATATTTCGTCAAATGTTTCAGGAGATTCAAGTTCTTCGATTTGATTTGCTTCAGGATCCCAATCAAAGTTATATTCATCAGTACTATTTGCTCGTAATAGATTTCTCGTGGAAATAGTAATAGTTTCTTCAGGATCAATAGTAGGTTGTTTGTTTCTGACAGATGACGCCTGAAAAATTGTCATTAAAGTCATCAAAAAGATAATGATTTTTTTCATAGTTTTAAGCCTTTCTTTAAATCCATATAATTGTTGGCCAACATTGATGGATTGACATAATTATATTATAATTTATTTAACAAATGTTCTACATCAATTTTGAATATGTAGGGGGAATGGAATGAATATTCGTAAAAACAAGAAATATCTAAAGACCGATGAGAAAATACAAAAAGCAATGATGAGTCTTTTAGAACGAAAGGCATTTGAAAAGATTTTGATTACAGACATAGTTAAGGAAGCTAGTATTGATCGCAGTACCTTCTATGAACATTATCAAGATATCAATCAATTGATGATAACTATTGAAAAAAACTTAGTTGAAAAGATTAAGCGGATTTTTGATTATTCATTTGATTACTCAATAGAAGAATTTATTGAATATTTTGAATTTGTAAAAGAAAATAAAGACTTCTATCTTTCTGTTTTTAAAAACAACTATGATCATCCGTTGGCAAAAACAACTTATAAAGAATATATCAGTGTTCATAATTTAAAGTATAGTGAAGATATAAATGGTTCGTCTGAAATAAAATATCATCATATATTTCTTAGTTCTGGTTTATTTTCAATCACTCATTCATGGGTTATATCAGGAATGAAAGAAACACCAAAGCAAATGGCGGAAATTTTCTTTGCCGAATATACTCATAATAATTGCCTAATTAAACAAGACGCAAAAAATGCCTAACATTTGCTAAAAATCTATTAGTTCGATTCATAATCAATGAAAAATCAAAAAGTCATATATAAAAGGTATAGCCTGTTGTTAATAGAACTAAATAAACTAAAACTTCTAATCGAAATCTTGTAATAAAAGAATTATTTTCTATTAAAACAGTATAAATTTTCGATCCATTTACGGCCCACTTAAAGAAACTTCCGACGAAAACCCTAAATTATATAAGTGTGGCGGGTATTTGGTGCTGAAAGTGGAGTTTGTGTACAAAAAATAACTCTCGTGTCAAAATAGTTCTAATACCACTTTGAATAACTTTGTCGAGTATAATAGAGAATAAAAGAGGTTGAAATATGGATTACAAAGGTTTGAGAGACAATCATTTGAACGTGTTTTGGAGTTATGGGGGTAATCCAGAACTCGAAAACGATATAACAAAAGCTTTTATAAATACAATTGATGGAATGAGCGTTAGTCAAAAAGAAATATTTTTCAAAGAATTGTTTGGAATTGAAATCTCAGGTTTGAAGTGCTCATTCAAATATTATCTTCAAAGAAAAGGCAACACCCTATCTTCCGAAGTGAGCAAAATTCCAGAATCTAATAGGATAATGTTTTGCTTTAGTCCTAATCCTGATCACAAAGGCTATAAAGGCCAAGATACAAATGATTGGAAAACTGTTTCTAAAGACATCAGAAAAGAAGTTGAAAATGAATATCCGAATGACAAGAAAACACAGGATTTCGAATTTGGCAAGCGCCTATCCGAATGCCAAAGAAGTGCGGCTCGAGATGGTTCCATACCTGATGCGTGTGTTTTCATATATGTAAATGATGTTCCCACATATGTCATAGCAATGGAGAATAAACTTTATTCATTGGACCCATATCAGATAAACAATCATATTGAGAAAAGTCTTTTAATAGTTGATGGTTCAAAAAAGAAGAAACCAATCTACAAAGGATATAAAGAAATATGCTCGATTTTGGAAAGCAAGAGTTTTTGTGATACATGGATATGCCAGCAATATTTGGAATACATGACAATTTTACATTACAGGAAACCAGAAAAATTCATATCTATTTGTGATGCCGAGCCTAAACTCAGACAGTGGCTTGCAACCAATTTCTTTGGAGAAGAACTGGTTTCTAAGCTCCATGATGGAAAGCCGGATAAAAGAAACTGGTGCACCTGGCGAATAAATGTCAATTACGAGTATCTCAAAGAAATAAATCTTGTATTCGAGGCTAAAAAAGGAAAATCAATAGGGGTAGGTATATCGTTATGTTTTGGTTCGACGCAATATACAGCAAGAAAAATGATTGAAAGTATCGATTCAGTCAAACTACGTAACAAGAACATCTGGTATTATGGAAGAGGAATGCATCTTTTCCGTTATCCTTGCAATAATGTCAAAGTATCATACACTGGATTCAATCGCGACGCTGCTTATGATTTGGAACATATGAATGAATACATAGACTATTGGAAGAAACACATTGACATGATTCCGACTAAGATTATTACATCCGAGGAAGCGATTAGCATATACTCTAGATTAGTAGATGAAGGAATAGTAGAAAAGGAAAAGTTCGATGATTTGAAGAACACGATTCTTTATCGATACAAAAACACTAACAAATATACATTTGTGCCTGAAATTGAAATCATGTGGTATTGGTCTTATGAGGAAATCCTACAGATAGGGGAGGATGCGTTCATAAAGCAAATGATTGATGCAGTAAATGAAACTCTTAAGAAAATGAAATTGAAATAGGATTTGAAATAGGAGACAAGCCTGCCAATCAGAATGCGTTCGTCAATATTGGCAATGCCCTCTCTGATTGAATAGGGTACGTCGTATTCATTGGTCATTATCCTCGATGAGGGCGACGAGTTATCGCATATGTCATTCGGAATATTTGTCATGCCTTTCATCTACAGACTTTTGGGAAACGAAGATGATGCAAGGCTGAGAAAAGCGTTCTCTTTCTTTGAAGATATGGCTAAAAGCGAAGATGATAGGGTGCAAAACTTGCTTCAAGTCACTATATTGGAAAATCTTACAACCGAAAGCGAAGAAATATACAAAGCCGCCCAAAAATACATTGGTCCTGAGACGAAGACATTTGTAAATCTGGTAGCCACCTATATGAATATAGAACCGATGAAATGAAGAAAAATAGCGGCCTTTTTGGCCGCTATTTAAGTCCAAATATTACAGTTAAAACTAGTATTTGTTCTTGAGCTTGATTATGTAGTCCAAGGACAATCTCATCTATTTTCTTGATAAGAATATGAAGCGAATCGCGCTCATAATCACTTTGATCAAACAAAATATAGCATGCTATGGAACAACATGTACTGGCATATATACGGCGATAAGTGATTCCAACATTAATCAACTATTGCTTTTAATATCATCATAAATAGGTTTAATCAATGATAGAATAGCAGCTATAAATCCTACCATCAGTATCATAAAGAACTGTCTAACACTCAAATTATAGGTTATAAAGCCATAGGCATAAAAATTAGGAATAACTGATGCATTTAAAGAATAAACAATTACAGTTGAAGCGGCCAGTCCTAAGATTGAGATAAACCCTATTATTAAGGCTATAATCTTTGTCATTTCGCTTCTTCTAATTCCTAAATATTTAAAACACAGGCTGTCATTGACTTGTTTCTTATAAATTGAATATATCAGCCAAACGAAAGAAGCTATTGTCAATACTAACAATATAATTGAAGTTGTTAAGTACGAATTACCTAAATTAATAGAATAATAATAAGCGATAGAAATTCCATTAATACTTGGATTTTGAATCAAATTAACACTCTTTTTATTGCAGTATGAAACAATCTTATATGTGTCAGAATATTTATCAGGTTTAGGAAGGATATAATTACTATAATTACGTTTTGAAACATTATAATAAGCTAAGAAATCAGATGAAACTATATTCAAACCCTCATATGAGTTTTGCAATTTAAAGTATTCTTCAACTGCATTAAGGTTAGAATGAGTATCAATAATTCCACAAATATATGGATTTACTAAATCAGAATCAAATTCATCCTTATTTATATAAAATTTCTTGCCCAGTAGAATCTCTGGAGTTATATCATCTGGTTCGATTGATTCAATTGTTTCTTGACTATGAGAACCATTATACTTGCGGAGCTGATATCCATATTCTTTCAATACATTATACTGATAATCAGTAATCATAACTTCATTGCTGTTCTTTGGAAAATCACCAGCCATGATTGTAAACGAAGAAGGTAAATCATTTAAAGATGTAGGTGTTATTAAAGCTATTGTCCCATAGAGTTCAAAATCAAATGAATCTAACTGAGATCCCTTGATACAATCTTTGAAATCGATAGGACTATCGTGCCTCTCATATAACTTAAAACCCGTACTCTTCTCAAAATCTTCTTTCGATACTTTTGTATCTTTAAAATCATATGTCGAAATTGAAATGTAATTGTCTGAGCAATCTTCAATTCTTTGAGTTACCTGACCAGACAAATCAAATGAATAATATGCATCACTGATTCCATACATGGTCAAACCAGCAAACAACAAAATGAAAGATATAATGACTTGAAGAATGTTGTGCTTTATAAAACTAAGAGCAAACTTAATTTTATTTCCAAATTTCAATTTTAAACTCAATTCTTTATTATCTTTATCTTCGTTTCTATCTTCAGAAAAAGTTTTGTTATTTAAATTGATTTCTTCAACTATTCCATTATTTAAAACAACATAATCTAGATTATTATCTTTGACTGAGTCTATTGATTCTGCATAACCGATTATCAATCGATTTTTTGATTCTTCTTTAAAGAAATCAATTTCTTCTTCATTTAAACTCAAAGCAGGTTCTAACAAAATAATAGAGGAATCTTTTAGCATGGCAATGAGCAATAGTACTTTTTCTTTTTCTTCTATAGATAATTTAGAAATCTTCTTATTCTCTAAATTTTTAAAATTAAATTTTTCAAAATAAATATTAGATGGATTATAAGAAACCATAGATAAATAATCCTTGACACTCATATCAGGGCTCAATAAGTTTGTTTCAGATATATATCCTATAAATTTGTTGATATAATCCGATCTTTTATCACCTTTAAGCTTATTGCAGTCCACTCCATCGATATCGACAACCAAATTAGAATTACTATATATTAATCCCAAAGTTTTTATAAAATCCAAATAAAGGCCTTTGTCCTCAGAGCAAAAAACAACAAAGCCTCTATCAGGCAATTCTATGTTGATATCTTTAAGTTTATAGTTTTGATTTATCTTATTTGGATCGATAGTTTTAATCTTAATCATTTTATGCGATTTCCCTTATAACCGCTTTCATTATAAAAGGCAATATATATTTATGTAAATAGAAAAGATATATTTTTTTGCTGAAAGAAGTTTCTTGACAAAACAATTGCTAATTTGAATATATAATAAGTATCGTTTCTATCAATAGTACAATGCTAACAGTCAATACTTTTTAGGAGTCTCTTTATTGCTTGTGAAGTTGTCCTTAGACATCGAGAATTGTCGATAATTTTTCTAATTGTCTTTTATCTACTTTTTCTCCACTTTCCTATTTATCAATTAAAGAATCAGATACACCTAACTTATCAGCTATCTTAAATTTAGAATAAAGCTTTTCTAAAATATCGTCATCTTAATTTTCCTCTTTCTCTAATTCATCTATTCACTTAACATCCAAAGACAAAGAAGGCTAATTGATTCTTTATAACCAAATTTTATTTCCTTAATTCTTGTATTAAGTTATTCATAAATTAATGCCATCTTTCGTAGGATTGTAATATAGCCGATTACATAATTAAAGAAGGATTATTGCTTATAATTCAACAATCTTAACATTGTTTATGCTCTCTCCAAAATGATTTATAGAAATAATAGTCTTATCTTTAAACAAATTATTAATCAGGCTAATAATTTGTTTATTTGTAATTGAATCTATTTTAGAATTCATTTCGTCCAAACAGATGATTGATGAATCTTTCAATAATATCCTTGCTATATTAAATAATTGAAGTTCTCCAGAAGAATATTCATTAGGATTTAATTTTATATCTATGTCTTTTATCTTCGATAATCCCACTTTATTTAAAGCGTCTAATACTGATTCTTTTGAAATCGAATCATTTAATAAAGTCATTTCTTCATAAATGGTTCCACCATTGAAGAATGGATCCTGATAAACGATAGAAAATAATCTATTCCTTTCTTCTTCATTCAATAAGAATGATGGTTTTCCTCCTATTGCTACATCACCTTCATTCGGCTTTAACAAGCCAAGAATAAGTTTCATTAAAGTCGATTTTCCTTTCCCACTTTCACCTTTTAATAAAATCTTATCTTTTTCTTTTATATCAAGATTAAAATTAGATAAAACATCTTTATCTTCATATTTAAAACTGCATGATTTAATTTCAATACTATATCCTTTTATTTCATCGTTATTATTCAAGACTTCAGAATATTCAAAGAACCTATTTAATCTTTGATATGAAGCGATGGATTGTTGAATAGTTTGTATTTCCATTCCTATGTTTTCAATTGGAGAAAACAAATCACTTATCAAACTCAACGATGAGATGATCATTCCAACAGTCATATTAAATATGTCAGGTTTTAAACCTGAAACTAAGATTATAGTTGCAATCAAAATACATCTAATCATCTGCATTATCGGTGAAAATATTGCATCATAGAAATAAGATTTTTGGCTTTCCTTATAATTAGTATTTAAAATAGTCTCATATCTATTTTTAGAATATTTATATGCTTTATTTATTTTTATTTGTTCTATATTCTCTATAGATTCAAATAGAACTTCATTAGCATTTCCATCACAAGATTTAACTTTCTTTTGTGCTTTTAACATCCTTCTTTGAAAGAATAAAGTCATCAATATTATCAAAGGTAAAACAGCAGTGACTATCAGACCAAATATATAGCTATAAATATAAAGCGATATTAATATTCCAACCATCTTAAACAAATCGCTGATCATATCTATTATTCCATCTTCAAAAAGACTATTTAACGAATTCAAATCATTTCCAAAATATCCTTCATATGTTCCTATATCTACATCAGTTAAAAGCCTGTAATCAATCTTGGAATAATGATTTATCATAGCCTTTCTAACATATGCAAAATAATATTGTGAAAAAGAAAGAAGCAGATAATTCTTTAAGAAATTAGATAATCCATATAAGACATAAGATAAGACATAAGCACAAATAAGAATAACTAAGACAGTCATGTTATTCCTATCTAAATAATCATCAGTTATTATTCTAATCAACTGAGCTGGAGTCAAAGACAGAAGAATCGAAACGACTAAAGCAAGAATACATAAAATTGATTTTATTTTATTTTGCTTAATATATTCCCAAAGTAATTTCTTTATCATAATCAACCCTCCACCAAAGATTTAAACGAATCATCTTTCAATAGATTAAAGTATGTATCTATCTTTGCTATTCCATCATTCAAATAAATGATTCTATCCAGTTTCTTCAAAATATTTTCATCATTGGTAACAATGAAAAACAATCCGTTCATATCTAATACTTGATTTGAAATAGATTCAGACATCGATCTTTCCAAAGAAGAAAATGGATTATCGAGTAAATACATATTAGATTGATGATACAAGCTTCTAGCTAGCATCAATCTTTGCTTTTGACCACCACTGATATTCACCATTGTCGGATTAATCTCAGTATTGATATCTAATTGAGAATCTGTAAGACAAGCTGAATTCAAGGCTTCTTTTATATTCCCATCTCTACCTAATTCAATGTTATTAGCAATAGAATCTTTGAATAAAGATTCTTTAGAAGGGCAATAAGAAATAACTTGATTTTTAGATTTAAATAAATCTTTTAAATCTATTCCATTTAGTTTTGCTTCCCCATCATATTCATATAGACCAGTTAAAGACTTTAAGAGAGTTGATTTTCCTGTATGCACTCTACCTACAATTCCAATCTTTTCATCTTTATTAAAACTATAAGTTATAGTTGGAGTTTTAAAATCATCATAAGAATATGAGAAATCGATTAAAGATAATCCATCAGAATTAAACTGATATTCTTCTTCTTTTTCTATATCATCTTCTAGGAAAGGCTTTATACGTTTCCATGTAACTTTAAGCCCTTGATATGCATTGAAAGATTTTCCAACCTTTGCACCTTTATTGGCTATCAAAACAAAAGTTGTAAGAATAGTTGTGAATGTTCCTATATCATAAGTTCCATCGATGACATTATTTAAGCCAAAGTATAAGACAAAGAACAATCCTATAAATCCAATTGATGAATATATAGATTCCATACTAGCTTTATAAACTAAGTTCTTCACATTCTTTTTAGCTAATATGTCGACTTCTTTAGAATATTGATTTATATATTTCTCATTTACTCCCATTCCTCTAAAATAAATCTCATTTTTCAACATATTCAAAGTACTATCTTTAAACTTAGATGAATACTCTTTGTAATCTTTTGTAGTCATATATACTTTCTTCTTTAGAAACAAAGAAATAATTATAGATACGAGAACAAAAGGAAGACTCATAAGGGCAATTTTATAATCTAATAAAAAATAAGAAACTATATATCCGATCATCAATATCACTGTATCAAAAATCTCTGTAGTCAATTTTCTGATACTTTCACAAGTATCAGAAATATCAGTCGTATTCTTATTCAGGATATCTCCAACTTTATTTTGCTCATAAAAGACCATATCCAAACTCAACATATGATTGAAACATTTATTTCTCATCAAATAATTCATCTTATTTGAAAATACTCTAACCAGATATCTTTTCAAAAATCTGTTTATTTGAACAAAAATAGTCAAGCCTAAAAATATCAATGATGATTTGATAATCAAATCAGTATTTTGTTGTTTGATGCTATTGATAGCATCTCCTTCTATTCTAGGGATAAAACTCATCAATGAATCATAAAGAATTCCAGTGATGGTTAAAGGAACTAGTATCCCCCAAAGACAATAGAAATAATATCTAATTTTATTATAGTGTTTCATTTTCCTTGCTTTCTAATCTGTTTTGATTTTGTATATACTTTTGTCAATAAAGATAAAAATTGTTCTTTTTCTTCATCGCTAAAAACAGAGAAGACTGATCGATAATAGTTGTCTTCTAAATCGACGATATCCTTTTTAAACGACTCAGCTTTATCAGTTGGATAAAGTTCATATGCCCTTTTGTCTTTTTGGCTTCTCTTTCTATCGACCAAGCCCTGATCTATCAATTTCTTTACTATTCTAGTTATCAATGCTTTATCTAATCCCAACAACTTTGATAGTCTTTCCTGAGATATGCCTTTGTTATGTCTTATCAAATGCAAAGACATTTCCTCAGAAGATGAAAAGTCATCCATTTCTTTGTTCTTTCTCTTATACAAATCCAGATTTCTACTAATCTTAGTTATATAACGATATCTTTCATCCATAGACTGCTCCTTAAAATAGTTGATTAATCAACTATTTATAGACTAAAACTAGCTATTATATTTGTCAATACATCAAAAAAGAAAAACTGCCGATAACTCCAAGAATTGGAGTTTCTCAGCAGTTATTTAGTATTTGAATTTTTATTTGCTTTCGATGAATTTAAGGATATCATCATATACAATTTGATGATTGTCTTCATTTAATATCTCATGAAGCATATGATCATATCTCTTATATTCGACGTCTTTATATCCTATCTTTTTGAGGTAATTCATCGATTTAGTTAAACCCTTATCATATCCAGTCAAGAAATCGCCATCTCCATTGAAAGATCTGATTCTTAATTCAGGATTCTTGCATTGATAATGTTTGATCTTTCTAATTTCATTATTAGATTTGATTAGCACTTTATATCCACCAATGGTAAACTCATCTGCAAAAAGCTCATCCGCATTCTTCTTTCTAATGTTTTCTTGACTATAAGAAAGCCAAAGTTTCTCATCTTTTGCCAGACCACTAGCATTTTTTAATAGTTTAGATTTTTTAGTGTATCCGCCTTTAAAGAAAGCTACTACATCACACATAAAATCACCGAGCCAAGCGAAATGCTCGTATTCAACAGTCCCAGTCAATATGAGATTCTTAATCTCATCATCATGCTTTTCTAGATATACTCTAGCTAATTGGCTTCCTAAAGAATGTCCAAACAAAGTCAAATCCTTGCCTGGATATTTGTTCTTGATGAAATGGGTCACCACTACGGCATCATCGATCAATTCATCAAGATTGATGAAATGACCACGAGGATATTTCTCGTTGACATATTCACCGTGCCCTCTTAAATCAGAAATAATTACCGCATATCCATTTTTGTTTAAGAATTCACAGAAATCATAATATCTTTGCTTATGCTCCAAAGATCCATGAATAATTTGAAATAATCCTTTAGGATTATCGCAAGGAAAGAAAGTCACTGGAATCTTCTCGCCATCGAATGCATCCAAGAATAATTTTTCCATTTTTAAATCCTCACTCTTTCTTGTCATCTTTATTTTCTTCTATTTTCTCTTTAGTATCAAGAAGCTTTGGCTCTTCTTTAATATTTTTATTTCGTTTCTTAGCAAATCCATAACCACCAGAAACATCATAAACATTAGTGATAGTGATAAAAGCTGATGGATCTTCGTCGCTTACAATCTTTAAGAAATCTTGATACTCTTCTTTAGTGAAAGATGCATATACAACTTTCCTTTCAACACCTGTATATCCACCTTGCGCTGTATAAATAGTAGTTCCTCTTCTCATCTTAGTATGAATAGCATGGGATATGTTTTCCCAATGAGAAGATATGATTTCTGCATGCAATACTTGTGATCCACCGACAAACACCTTCGCTATGATTTGAGAGCATATAACAGCAGACATTATGCCTATCAAAGAAGTGATGATATCCATGTAAGCAAACATACCAGCTGCAATTATGATTATATCGATGATAATCGAAACGGTATTAGCCTTCATCTTTGTGTGTTTACTAAAATAAACCACGAGACATGTAGTTCCACCAGCACTTCCACCTCCTTTAAAGGCTAAAGAAGTTGCCAACCCCATAAAAACACCGCCAAATACTGCTGCAACAATGCTTACAGCTAAAGGATCATATCCACTTCCTATAACGGGATTAGGATATGAAGACATGTATTCTTCTATTCTCAAATAATGAAATGATTCGACATTTCTAATGGCTGTAAATATAAAGACAAAAGATGGGTAAGTAATAGCTGAAATACTATTCTTGATCAAAGATGAAAATCCTAATAGGATAAAGGCTAAAATAAAAAAGAAAATGGTCAACAATAGAATAATAAAATCAGTATCTATCCAAGACGGATAGTTATTGTTTGTCGATCTCTTTATTATTTCCATAATAGTCAAAGCTATTCCTGAATTTCCACCCATAACAATATTTCCAGGAATTAGAAAGAATGATGTTGCAAAAGCTAGCAATACACTTCCTAAAAATATCAGAATCAAGTTCATCGCAACTTTCTTAGGAGGTAAACTTAAAAATGTTTGCTTAAAGTCTTCCTTATATTCTTCTTTTTTCCTATCCAACCAACTCATCTTTATATCGACATCGTTATTCATATGTTCAACCCCTTAACACAATTCAATTGTATATGATAAAAGTGTTTTTCTATTTAGGTTGTTATAATTAATTAGCTTTCTCATGAAACGAATAAAGAAAAAGACCTTCCCCAGAAGGTCTTGTCTAATCAATTTAACTTCTTTGACAAATCGATTGCTGTTTGGATTCCTTTATCCAAGAATTCTCTTAAGGCTACTTCGTAACCTCTAGGATCTTCTTTCATCAATTTCTCTGAAGCTTCGAATACTCTAAGGTGATGCCAATTTGCTCCACTATATGGTCTTGCCCAGGGTCTATCAACGAATACTTTTTTAATCCTATCAAATGCTTCAGTTCTAATAGGTGTTAATTCATCATCCTCATCAGGAATAGGGAAAGTTAAATCTATCGTGTATCCTTCATGGGACTGCTCGTCATGTGTATCAAATGTATAAAGCTCGAAAAGACAAAAATATCTAAATCTAAACTTTCCAATAACCTTTTTATCTTGATTAGGATAATTCTTATTTATTGCATCGATTTCAGGAGTTGAAAATCTAACACATAAATGGGGTGGGACGCCTTGCGTTGAATCTTCACTTCTATAATCAATGAAATCATTCTTCTTTTTGGGAACACTAATTTCTTTCTTTTCCAAGAATTTATCTATTTCAGATTGAATAATATCCTCTGTACACATGCTATTACCACCTTTATTATGAAAATCTAATACTTACTTTTTATACCACAAAATCGAATATTTAGAAACTATCGGAACGAATAATACTCAAAATATTGAATTTTATCTCCTTTGTGTTACGTATCCATAAACTTAAACAAATCATGGACACGCAACATATTAGACATTTTATAGATTTAATAATAAATTACCAGTTTTGATGATTGAGAAAAGACGTAATATTATTCACAAAGGAGCTAAAGAAATATGAGAGCTTATAGTTCAACACTAAAAGGATTCTATGAGGATATTGATAGTGATCAAATCGAAAATAAAATTAAAGCTCAAACAAATATGAACTTTGGTCCAAGTCAATTGCGAGCATTTCATAATTCTTTACCCGCAATTGCTACGGCATTAAAATTCAACCAAGACATTCCATTAGATGCAGAAGTAGCTCTAGAGATGAGAATTCCATTAACTTGTAAAAGAATAGATTTCATCATAGCTGGTGCCGATGATAAAAATAAAGATCATGCAATAATTGTCGAACTAAAACAATGGGAAAAAGTAAAGCATACTGATATGCCTGATATTGTAACCGTTGATTATTATGGTCGAAACACAGAAGAAGTACATCCATCATGGCAAGCATATTCGTACAAATCGACAATATCAAACTTTAATGAATTTGTAGAGCAAAATGATGTTGAGATTCATGCATGTGCTTTTTTGCATAACTATAGAGAATGTTATAAAGAAGAATTAGATAATCCTATTTATAAAGAAGGAATTGAAAAAGCATATCCTTATATAATGAACGATTATTTTAAGTTGGCAGAGTTTGTTGGAAAATATATCAAAAAGCCATCAAAAAATAATATCCTCTTTGAAATTTCTGACGGAAAGATAAAGCCTTCAAAGAATTTATCGGATTCATTAGCTAAAATCCTTGAGGGAAATAAAGAATTCGAATTAATTGATGATCAAAGAATCGTATATTCAAACCTATATAAAAATATAACAGCCAACTTATCCTCACCTTATAAACATGTATACATAGTAAAAGGTGGAATGGGAACTGGAAAAACATTAATTTCATTGCAATTATTATCTGCTTTTGTAAACAAAGGAATGAATACATTCTATGTAGCTAAGTCAAGCTATATAAAAGAAGCATATGAAAAGAAATTAACGAAAGATATTCCAGATTATCAGAAGTTAAGATCTTTGTTTTTAGGATCAGGTCAATTTTATAAAGATTCAAATCTCAACGAATTTGATTGTTTAATAGTCGACGAGGCCCATCGTCTCACTAAGCAAACAAAACAATCATATATGTTCTATGGAAGCAATCAAATCCAAGAGATCATTCACGCAGCTAAGAGCAGTGTTTTTTTCATCGATGAGAATCAAAGCATCGACATCAAGGATTATGGAACAATCGAAAATATTAAAGCGGCTGCAAAAGCCGAACACGCAATTGTAGATGACGATCCTAAATACACCTTAAGGTCTCAATTCAGATGCAACGGCAGCGATGAATACATAGCTTGGCTAGAATCCATTCTATACAACAAGCCTTTTATTAAATCTGGTGAAAAGGTTGATTACGACATTAAAGTTTTCGATGACTTATGCAAAATGCGAGATGTCATAATTGAAAAGAACAAAACAGGAAACAAGCATTCTAGGATGTTATCAGGCGATGTTTTCCCTTGGAAAACAATGGAAATGCCAAAAAGCAAATTAAGCGATTTGACCGACGATGAGAAAGATATAAACATAGGCGATTTTCACGCCATTTGGAATAAAGATAAAAAATTTGCAGTCGATCCCACATCAATCGATGAAGTAGGATGTATCCATACATCTCAGGGAATGGATTTTGATTATGTCGGATTAATCATCGGTGATGATTTCATTTATAGGGATGGCCTAATACAAACCGACTATACAAAGCATCCAGAGAAATCTGGAGAATTTAAAAGACCTCACAAACAAAAGATAGATCCTAATGATAAAATAATAATAGACAGACTTATTAGAAACACATATAAAGTCTTGATGACCAGAGGTCAAAAAGGAACTTATTTGTATATTATGGATGAACCTTTAAGGTTTTATATAAAAGGGAAGATAAAAGAATTATTGAATTAACAACTTCTTATTGTCTATCTAATAACAACTCCGTTTTTCTTCATATTTTGGAGTGTGTTTTCGTCGATATCATCACCAGATTCATCTAAATATTCTTCTGTACCTAATATCAAAGTATGAGTGTCTGGAATTATATCTACAACAGCTACTTTCAACACATCGCCCAACACTATTTCTCTTTCAGTGTTTCTACCATAAACTGAGAAACACATTCTTTGATTCTTATAATAATCATTATCGATATGATCATATGGCAACAGACCAGTTATTCCATTAGTTAAAGAAACTTTAATTCCCGATCCTATGAAGTTTCTAACTTCGCCTTCCATAACATCATACATTCTTGAAGACATGAATCTTTCACATTCCATATCATGAGCATTATTCATGATTTGCTTAGCAAGTTTTTCTTCTTGCGATAATAAGTCAGGAAGATTATCTAAATAATCTCCTACTGCTTTTCTATCCGCTTCATCATTATTGTCTAATAAGAAATCGTGAAGCAATCTGTGAGTTAAAAGATCCGGATATCTTCTTATAGGAGAAGTGAAATAAACATAATGATTACAATTCAATCCAAAATGAAGTCCAGGCGATCTACTATAGACTACAGGATTCATCATCTTTAATGTACATAGCTTTCCTATTACTTCAGCCCATTTAGGAATCGATTCAAAGTATTTAGCTAAGTTTTCAGATGTAATAATCTTAGGAAATAAATCAGGATCTATTCCAAATCTATCTAAGAAATCTCTAATTAGACACATATCATCAAACCTAGGTGCATCCTCAGTCCTAAACAAAGCAGGAACTGCTTTGTCATTTAAAAGCTTTCCGACTTCATCATTAGCTAAAATCATAAAAACTTCTACTAAGTTCTCAGCTTCAGATTCATGTCTGGGTTTAACTGTATCTGGATTTCCATTCTTATCTAATGTGAATTCAGGATAGTTTCTTCCAAAAACAAGTTGGCCATTTTCTTTTTTTCTCTTCAATATTTTTCTAGAGCATTCCAACAACAAGTCGACATTATATTTAAGGTCACCATCAAACTCATCTTTCTTTCCTTTTATATATTCGTCGACTTGATCATAAGTGAGTCTTGCTTTGGATTTGACTTTAGACAAAAAGACTTCACTAGATTTATAAATTCCATCATGGTCTAAATGTAAAAGACATGTTATAGTCAATTTATCGGCATTTGGATTCAATGAGCAGACATCATCGGATAGAATCGTTGGTAACATCGATATTTCAGTCTCTGGAAAATACATAGATGTAGCTCTTAATCTTGCCTCATAGTCCAACGGAGTTCCTTCTTTAACGTAACTTGCAACATCTGCAATATGAACTCCCACATCATAACCATAATCAGTCTTTCTTATAGATAGTCCGTCATCGAAATCTTTAGTGGATGCACCATCTATGGTCACCATAAATTCATTGGTTAAATCATGTCTATCTTTAGCTGTATCAGTAAAGTTGGTAGCTAAATTTATAGCTTGTTCATCCACATCTTTAGGGTATGTCAATGTCCCGCCTTTTTCAACTATAGCATTCATCAAATCGAACATTCTATCGCCTGGCTTAGATATCACTTTAGTAACTTCTACATCACATATATAATCTCTTCTATCAATTATTTCCGCCCTAACTAATTGACCTTCTATCAATTCTATAGATGTCCTTTTGACATCGAATCTAACTTCACTATCGATGTTCTTAAAGGAACTGATAAAGAATCCTCCATCATCCTTAGATATAATGCCCTCAATAAAAGATACCGGTCTTACTATTTGAATCAATGAACCTTCACCATTATTCTCATAAAGATCATCATCAATTCTTACAAAGACACAATCTCCTTTTAATAATTTAGTTGCGTCTTGTCCTACTAGTCTTATATCACGCATATCTTTCTTCAAGGGTGTGACGTAAGCATAATCTTTAAATCTATTTTTAACATATGATAGAACAATTCTAGATCCAGTCAATGAATATTTACCATCTCCAAGTCTGATTATCCGGCCTTCAAAAACAAGTAT
>ERZ1034678.37-NODE-37-length-69106-cov-36.308960_pt1 | contig 69106 bp, 87 predicted proteins | sample MGYA00520640_ERZ1034678 | MGnify/ENA primary metagenome ERZ1034678 (study PRJEB33766, sample SAMN09781767) | gut metagenome | biome: gut microbiome | host: Homo sapiens | place: Madagascar | study: EMG produced TPA metagenomics assembly of the PRJNA485056 data set...
CCTTAAGATATTGAAATTTAATCCGGAAATTAAAGTATAGTCCTATGAAAGCAAGATTGGCAAAGAAGATAATTAAGGCGAGTGACTTCTATGAGCTTTATAGTCTGGAATGTAGAGGTAAAAGACGCAAACGTTATCCTTATTGGTTTAGACGATGGGTCTTTTGTGCAGGTTGGATGTATGCCTCAAAGCGTACAAAAGTGAAACACCGTCGTGTCTTATACTGGTTTAAAAGCTATGACATGCGGCTTGATGAGGCTATACGTCGTTTGCCGAAGTATACACAGTCCCTCTTGAATGCTATTAAAGTAAAACGAATGGAAAGAAGAATTGCACGACACAACAGGGAGTTGGAACAATTTATACAACAAGTGTTCACCAAGCAAAGCGGTAAGGAAGGGGACAGTAATGGGAAGGCGGATTTTTCTATATCCAGTAAGATGGAGAGTCTATAACGGCAATCTGTTAGACCGGAAAGCGAGTCGTGAGCTGACCATGCTCTACAAAAGACGCATGGAAGAGGAAAGGAGCAAGGGGGAGTTTGTCCCTTATAGGACTTACTTCCGCTGCTCAAGGTTTAAAATTAAAGAATGGAGGCGGCATGAAAATACGTATTGCAAAGAAAAAGCTTAAGAAAATAATATCTGAAGCTTATCGTATAGACAAAAGGCGTGTAAAACTGATGAGGACGTATTTTGCTTTTAAAAGTGGATATGGTTATCGTTATCGCGACGATAGTTTTGGTTTTTACTCTATAAGAATACGAGCGAAAAAGAAACCAATTGTAACCAGGTGGAGCTTGCGTCGGATTATAAAAGATATGTTCAAGGCTGACGAAAGGGAACATGTGCCCGAGACTGAAACAATGGAAGAAGCATATCGTCAACCTCCAAGAACACGTAGATGTTGTAGGATACATGGTAATGCCAATAATAGTAAATAATAAAGAATAACATTAAAAAACAAATAATATGAAGATTAACATTTTAGATTTTTTCATGGCAACATTGCAGCTTGCCTTTATCGTGTTGAAAATCTGCGGAGTGATTAACTGGTCGTGGTGGGTAGTACTCATGCCTATTATCCTTTTTGTAGTTATCAATATCGCTGCCCGTTTGTTCTTGTGGTGGGCGAAGAGATACGCAAAGCGTAGAACAATCAAAACACCGTGGGATTAAGTTGTAGCATTAAATAAAACATAACATGGAGAAAAGAATTATCTACAGCACCGAGGTTACTGTTAGCAACATGATGTTGGAAGCAGAAAAAGGGGTGAAGATTTGCAGCGAGGAGGTAAAGGAGGTTTCCATTATGGGATATATATCCCGTCACTCGCGAAGAAAGCTATTCGGCTTAATCCCATTACCCGATAAATACGTATACGAAGTCTATCCTCGCCTATTTGTGCGTAATAAATACACTCATACGGTATACATGAGAGCACTAAGCTACTTGAGCTTCGAAAGCAAGAAGCGGCTCATGGAGGAGACACAGAACCTGGAGGCATGGCTGCGCAATAAGTGTAACGAATATAAGAAGGAGTATGGCAAGAGTAGGTAGAAATATGTTGGCGGTGCATCCTGACGTTGCTCGTAGAATACTTAAAGACATTGACGAGCGTTGCTCGATGTACTACATAATAATAGGCTCGGTGTACAACTTGGCACAGAGTGCGATGGTAGACGCAATGCCGTTGCTGAAGGAAAGCAGATTTTGGAAGTTCGAGGTGAAGAAGGATGCGAACGCTGCTCTGGGCGCATACGAAAGTTGGAACAGCAAGATGAAGATGAAGCTGTGGAATAAGTACCAGATGTGGCTCGACGTGTCGGACGCTGTTGCGGACAAGATGAAGATGGACGTGCAGAAATTGAGGTGGAGCTATGACGCACTGCTGATGAGAGAGAAGATAGAGGAGCACACACTGAAATCGTATCTCCTGACTGCATCTACGCTGAACGACATTGCGGAGAACACGTTCGGGAAGTTCTTGCGTGACGGTTCGAAAAACATTGGCGTTGACTTGACGGAAATGTTCAAGGCAGAGAGTTCGTTTGCTGCTGTAAAGGCGAACTGGGATAAGGCTGTAGCACCGATAATGAGGTGCGGTGGCGGAAACATAGACTGCAACAAGGACAGCAACTGTGTGTTGGCTGGCGACATAATATGTAGGAAGTTGGCAGACATAGAAATGTATGAGGAGGCTTGCAAATATGCAGCTGACTTGAACATGGACATTGTGGAGAAGTATATGGAGGCTTGATGCATAAAAAAAGCGGATGGATAGGGAAAACCTATTCATCCGCCTTTCTATTAAGAATTTACATACCACCAAATCTTGTCTGTTGGGTGGTCGGTGTCCTCGTCAAGGAGGAAGCTTCGTGCTAACTCGCATGACTTCTGCAACAGTCGGCTGCGGTCACGAAACCATGAGCGGAGTGTTTCGATGTGGTTCGAGTACATGAGGTTGACGGTAACACAAAAGTCCCAGAAGTTGTAATCGTCGGGCAAGGAAAGATACATCTTGTCGTAAGCTGCACGTATATCCTCGTAGGGGAAGAACGGTGCATAACGCTTGTGCGTGTCGTCAACAAAGTAGTACATTCGTGCGATGGTTGCACGTGCATTGTCCTCGTTGAAATGATGGTCGGAGTCGAGCAGATAGAGCATTTTGTGAAGAGCAGACTCCATCTCCTGGTCTGTCATTCCGCAAGAGTTGTTGCGGATGCGTGAAGCTGCGCTATCGAAAGCGTCAGCAAGTAAGTTGCGTACATTCATAGTTATTATTTGGTTTTAGTGTTAGACGTTCTGTGTCGGAAGATGCGGCATGTCACCTGTACGATGGCACAGACATACAGAGCCAAGGTCATGAGGATAAGGATGAAGTCGGCATCGTACATTTCGTTTGTAATGAGCCATGAGCCGTAATAGAGCCGTATGGCATTTGTGCCAATGATGTAGGTGAACGGTATGCGCCATATCCAACATAGCTTAAAAAAGTGACTTGCAGGGAGCATGAAGACAACGGGGAAGATGTAGACCATGAAGTAGAGATAGGCTATACACTCCTCGTTTTCCCGAACGTCGATGAGTATCTCGCGTGGATTGTCGTGAAAACTGTATACTCCATACCAATGACAGAGCATGAGGGAAACAGGCACGTATCGAAGAGCCTTAGAATAGAAGAAGAAAATTGAGCGGTTGAGTATTACGCTCACCTCTGCTGTTGTTTGTTTGGGTAACATAAGCCTTATTGTTTTAGAAAAACGTAAATATAGCGAAAATAATAACAAAATGAAAGTTTTTAGAAAGATTTTGTAAACAAATGCACGTTTTTCTTGATATATATTAAAAAAAGGATAAGGAGATTATTTCTCCTCATCCTTTATCACTTTGCCGACTATCCACTTGTTGCCGTATTTCTTAATCCACATATCGAGCCATTCAAGAGCCGAAAGAAGGTCTTTGTTCTCGGTAGAAGGTGCGCCTTGTAGGGTGGAGTATTCGCCATAGGAGACTCGCCATAGATTTTCGGGGGTCTTGGTGATGGTGAGCGGTGAGCGGTAGGTCTCACGTGCATCGTATGTGCGTATGCTTTGAGGCAAGTTCTTGAACATTCGGTGGTATCGTCGGTCGGGGTGTCCTTCTGCCTTGGGACATGGGTCGGGAGGAAGTGGATTGCCTTCACGCTCCAACTTCTCGACTACTGCATCACGAACATACTTAGCTCGCTTTCCTCTTAGCGCATCAAGTCGCTCGTAGACAGCTGGCTCCATCCAAAACGTCATGCGCTGCGTGTATAGCTTGACGGTGTTGCGAGGGGCGTGGCTAACGGCTCGCTTGCGGACGTATCGCTCTATCTCGTAGACATTGCCTTTGCTGTCACGTCTGTAAGCATAGACAAGAGATTGTGTAATCTTGTTGTAGACCTCTGCCTTCTCGCTCTCGGGATAGTCAGCCATGAGCGACTTGACGATAGACTTGAGCTGCGTCTCACCTTGATAGGCAACCTCGGCGCGGTCAAGTTCGAGGAGGTCGTCGTATATTACTATTATTGATTTCATATTATTAAGTGTGTTTGGTGTTGAAAGAAATAGCGAGCCACAAGATTGTTATGACTCGCTATTGGTTATGCCCTAACAGGCAAGTATCAAAGCTAAGATAAATACTATTACTATGCACCATTCTTTAGCGTTCATAATGGATTCCTCCTTCCTGTCTTGCAAAGTTAATAAAAATTTACGATTAGGCGTTGGCTTCAAGGGAAATATCCCCTATGGCTTTGATGTCTGAAACACTGTCGTCCTCGGTGAAGAACTTCACCTTCATGTTGTCGTCGATGTGCGCCATTGCCACGATTTCGCCTTTCTCGTCAGACACAAGGCAAATGTCCCCACGAACCTCCGACTGCTTGCGGAGATACTTTACGGTTGCGTCCTTTACTGCGAGTAGGTTAAACTCTTTTGTTATGGTCTCTCCCGACATAGGGAAGAAGAATGTGAATTTCTTTTTCATAATTGTATTCTTTTAAATTGCTTGTGATTTGTTTTGGTTTAGCCCGATGAAGAACTTGTGCTCGTTCATGTCCGCTACAAAGTAGTGGGAATTGTTGTCGAACGGAAACAATTGTACTGAGTTCTTAGCATAGACGTTATCCTTGGCGAGTGCCCTGTTGGTGATGTCGTTGATGAACAGCCATTTTGTCCTTTCAGTATCGAACTCACGAGATATGTCTATACGGCTGTCGAACAGGGAAAATCTGACTTCAATGAGTCCGTAATCCTCGGTGTAACCGGCAAAAGTCTGCTCGTCGGGGATATTGTCCTTGCATTCGATGTAGCCATCTGGGAAGAGTCGGCTGAGAATGCGTTTCTTCTCAGCCGTGTTAAGTGAACGGAAGCGTGACTTGTAGATTTCTTTTCTTGTCATATTGCTATTTGTTTAGATGTTAGACATTGTTTTATTGTAGCCATATTGTTGTTGACGAGATTGACAATGCGGTCGTGATAGAGCGTGAACTTGTCGCAAGCACCGTAGCACTGAACTACCTTCATCTGCTGCAAGTCTACCTCGACGGTCTCGATACGCTTGTTGTCGATGCGAGCGGAAAGAATAAGCGAGTTCTGCTTTTCATAATATCTGTTGGCGTATACGCAATGGTGCATCGCTGTGCCTTCCTCGTAGAACTCGTCTACCGACTGTAGGACATGACACGAGATTAGGCTGTCGCTGATGGTCATGTCGAAGAAGCAGCTACGAGCCTTGATGTACTTCTCGTTCTTATCCATAGCGCACTTGATGCGCTGTATCTCCTCTTCGTGCTCGGCTTTGGTCTTGCGCTTGGCTTCAAGAGCCTGACGAGCGTGCAATGCCCAGTCGTGCGTGTGCATGAGATTGTCGGGACACACGAAATGAGGGTTGGAGAGGTCGCAACCTATATACTTCATGTTTTGTAGCATGTCGAAGTAGAGATTGTATGCCGTGTGCCCTTCGTTCATTGGCACATAGTTGTGGCGGAACATAATGCGTATGGCTTTCATGTATTCCTTGTCAAGAATATTGTTGGCAAGCATGTACTCGGCAAGTTCGTGACGCTGCTTAAGGATTGTCTCGGCAAACTTGTCTACGGACAGGAAACGATACCATTGCTTGCGCTCATTGGTAGGTATAAGGTTGTCGCAATACTTGTATGTGCTATCAACGGACTTGTCGTACATGTAAGAAAAGCCTACGTCGGTGAAGTGCAGCCACGATTTGCTGTACTGTGGGTTCTGACGTATCTCCATTGGGGAGGAAAGGAGGAAAGCGTCTACGTAATAATGGTACGCTCTTTGACGTGCTATGAGTATCTGCTTTTCGCCTACCTTGTTCCATAGTTGGAAAACCTCCCATGTGCTATAGGAAATATCACGCTTGCCGTGACGGTCGATACGGAAATATCTGAGCACTTGCCAACCTTTGTAAGACTGGTTGATAACGGCATAGCATCGGTTGTACATATCCTCGTACTTGCAAGAGCCGTATGTGTTGCGGATTAGGCGAGCGTTGTCTCGCTTGCCTATCTCGCCTAACTTGTGTGAGAGGTTAACGACCTCTTGTTCTATCTTGTTGCGTGGTTTCATATTAAAATTCTCCAAATAAATCAAGTTGTAATGAGTTGTCTACTTTCTTAGCCTTTTTCTTTGGCTGTGGCTTCGGTATGAGAACAGCTGTTTTGGGCTTGTTGTCCTTGGGTGCTGCTGCCACAACCTTAGCCTGTGCCGTTTCTTTGGTCGGCTCTACGTCCTTCTCCTGATAATAGTGGACTGCCATCTGTAGCACGTCTTCGTCGGATATGGCTGCACAACCACGTATTGCTTGTTTGCGTGCCTGTTGTGTGACATAAAGGAGGCAATCTTTCATAGACTTCTTCTTATCCTCGTAACGCTCACGGAAGTTTGGGTCTTGGCTTGCCATTTCACCCAACTTGGTTTCAAGATATTCCTGTAATGTCATAGTGCTTCTATTTTTCGTTAATTTTACAAGTTTCCCAACAATGGATTGAGAAGTTATCAAAATCATCAGCCGTAAGGATTAGCTCTCCTTTGCTGCGTATATCGTTAGCGATAGCCTTTGCCTCTTTTGCGCTATTAGCCTCGATAACAACCTCTTTGCTTAAGGTTTCAATAACCAATACTTTGTACTTTGCCATAATAGTATGATTTAAATTGTTATTAATATTGGTGGCTGCTCCGACCTTGCATCGAAGTGGAGTGGCTTGAACCACATTCAGCCTGTGGGGTTACTTCTCGTTGATGATATATTCGAAGTATGTATCGCAAGACTTCGCAAAGACTTTAAAGCGTACATTTAACCGAACATCTTCGTCTATCAGATTTTCGTTGTAGCTGTCTTCTATCTCACGTGCCCACTCTTCGATTTGCTTTGCCTCTCTATCGTGTAGAGAGTTTTCGAATGACATGTGAACGAAGTTGTTGTTATACTCAACCTTGGCGACTTGGTCGCAGATAAAACCGACATATCTGTTTCCTCGCTCCACATACTGACTATTATCAAATAGACCGTCAAATAGGGTGTCGCTACATAAGTCCTTCTCATTGATAGGACATGGAATAATGTTTGTCTTCATATTTTATATGTTTTAAGTTCGTTCCGTTGTCGGTGTCGCTCCGAAATGGTTTCTATCCCCAACGGATGGTTACTAACGTGCGTAACAGACTGCTCTGCCGTGTAGCTTGTGTAACATTGTGAGTAGCTCACGCTTGATAATCTTGTTCGGTATTGTGCGCAAGTGGTCTTCAAGTTCCTTCTTAGTCCAGAATTTACGAGTGGATGGTTGGTTGTCAAGATACCATTTGCAGATGAACCACATCTTTCCACCGTATACATCTGCTAACCCCACATAAAAGGGTGTGCCGTTAATTTTTTTTCTTCTATCATTGTTCTTTGTTTTTAAGATTGTGAGACCATTCGTACAGACGTTCGAAGTGGTCTGAACCTGTATAAGTATCGATGTCTCCATACTCTTCAATATCGTTCATAAGTAGGCGTACATCTTCTTTAATCTGTGCTCTATCGTACTCTGCGTCTACTGCTTTCTTTGTTGATACTGCTGCAAGTGCTGTGCTTGCTAACAATGCTGCTACTAATAATTTGTTCATTTGTTAAAGATTTTTGTCATAAGTTCTGTTATACATTCTATATCATCATCGATAAACCTCCGTGTTATAGGTGCGAGGTTCTTACGCTGTAGTTGCTTGCGCTTGTTTTCGATATAGCAATTAAATACATTGCGCAACAGTATAGCGTCTATCGGTGTAAGATTTACTACTCTTGTCTTCTGTGCCATGAGATTTAAGTTAGGCGAAGCATTGGGAGGCTGTGCCTCCCTTATCTTCCGATTTATTCCTGTGTAAACTCTTTCCAATGTCTGCCTACATAGATACCTGATACATAGGAGACAACCATAACTACAATTATAAGTTCTATCATATCTGTAATGTTTTTAGTGTCGTATTCTCTCTTCTTCCTTGCGGTCGTACAAAGTAAACTCCATAAATTTGCAGTCTCCCGCATATCTTGGTACAGGTGCGAGGTATACACCATAATGTAAGGTTATCTTCAGACAACCGACCTTGTTGTACTTGTCTACTATTCTCTTGGCTTCAGCGAACATACCCTTAAGGGTCTTGCTTTTGAGCTTCCTTGTTGTGCTACAATTATCATAACTAAAGCCTAAATATGCACTCTGTTTCATATCTGTATGTTTTAAAAGTTAGTTCCGTGTCGGGTCTCGAACCCGATGTGCGCCTGTCGCTCACGGATGAATTTCTTCAACAAGTGAAGAGGCTTATTGCTGTAGACCTTGATGTAATGGCGTATAGCTTACCACTCTTGCCCTTCATTAGTAGACCATTGAGACCGTTAATGCCTTTTGAGTAGCCTATTTTGTCGTACCACTCTGGGATGGCTGTTGTGCTGATAGCGTCCGTAACGTCGATTGCTGCACCTGTCTTGACAAGCTCTTTGAGCTGTCTTGTTGTATACTTCTTCATAGCTGTTTATCTATATTGTTATTAATACTATAGCGTCCGTTTTTTCGCATTAAAGATAATTTTTGTTGACATTCCTTTTTTGTAGGAGCTGCGCATATTATACCTTTTTCATCGAACGCTCCCCAATTCCAAGGAGCGGGACGTTTTTTATAGATTACCTTCTTCATAGCTGTTAGGATAATAAAGGATGTGATATTATATAAACCTTGTAATAATGATGTTTTTTATCTGTATTGCTCTCGTTGCGCTGCCGTGCGTCGTTTCGTGCTTTTTCTCTGTCGGTATACTCTGCAACTATTTGCAGATTGTACTGACCAGAATTCTTACAAATGTCGATAACTATATACTTTCTCATAATGTGTATGTTTTGTTGTTATTAATGTTATATTATCTAATCTCAGACAAACTAATTGCTCCATAAACCAATTTGCTTTGCAAAAGATTAAAGAAGGTATTGCAATCTGTTTTTGCGTCTTCACGCAAACTTTCTATTTGTTTCGCTATATCCATATACTGATTTTCATAAGAAAAGTAGTTTTTTTTAATGCCTTCAATAATAGCATTAACAAGGCGACGAGTGCCAGCATTAGAAGATGCCCAGATACCGAAAAGATGAAATGAACTATACGATTTCCATTCGTCGCAAGTGTTCAATACATATACGTGCCTCATAATTGTATTTGTTTAAATTGTTATTAATGTTTGGCGAAGCCTTGGAGGGGCAACGCCCCTCCTTATCTTTCAATTAGTCTTCCTTATCTTCCCAAAGCTCGTCTACTGCTGCGTCTATTGCTTGCGGTAAGAGATAACAGCGAATAGCAACGTCAATACCCTCTGGGTCGTCTCTTTTCAGTTTTCCCCATTCTTCTTCTACTTCTGCGATTAGTTCGGAGTTGTGGCAAATGTTCTCTTCTGCTTCCCAAGTGCTAAATGTATAGCTACCGCTGCCGTTGCCTGTCACTCTGTCAACCGTCCAAAGTTCATCCTGTAGTTTATCTTTGAGTTCGTCGGCATTCTCATAGTCTGCGAAGTCCACGTTGTCGTTGATGTAGTCCTTTACATCTGCTGTCACTGCTGATAAATAATCGTACTTCTCCATAATCGTATGTGTTTTAATTGTTAATACTGTTTCTTTCTTGTTTCTGATGCAAAGGTAAATCAAATACTTTACTAAAACAAGTTTTTGGGAAAGAAAATGCTTTCCTTTAACGTTCTTTAGTAAATAAACTTCTTTACCAACCATATTAAATGAGTATATTTGCAGTAGTTAACATAAAGAATACTATTTATATGAGTACGAGAATAAAAGAAATAATGACAAGTAAAGGCTTTACCAATGTATCGTTAGGCGAAAGAATGGGTATTAGCAAACAAGCGGTAGGACAAATGCTAAAGGCAGAATCATTAACAACGGCTTCGCTTGAAAAGATTGCGTCTGCTCTTGATGTTCCTATGTGGCAGTTATTTGCATCACCCGAGGAGGTTGCGCCAACGAGAGACAATTCTTCGGACTTCGCTGCCTTTATCCGCTTCAATGGCATACATTACACGGCAGACACATTGGAGGAGTTTAATATTATCGTAGAAGAAATAAAATGTATAACAAAATGAGCGAGAAGAAAACGGCTATACTTATCGCAGTAGGATTAGGTAGTATTTTAGGAATAGGTATTATTGCTGATGGCTGTATTCATAGTGCAGCCTTTGCTGTTATCGAAGCCGCAAGTATGCTCTTCCTGGGCGTTTACTTCATAGCGTCTATAGCCATAATGGCATATCTTTGGACTACATTTTCGGACAAGGTTTCCTCTTTCATAAATAAAATATTCAAATACAAACCAGTTAGCGATACTATAGTGTTAGGCATTTATAGTATCATAGTATTTATTCTTTATAAGATTTTTGCTTTCGTGGCCACTTGGCTTGACGAGCTATCTGAACTACACAAATAATAATGAGCGATATTAGAAGAAATAAGAAGTGTAACTAATAAATAAAAACAATGTATCAAACAGCTTTAATTGTCGGTGCTATATTCATCGGCTTGTCTATTATCATTATTGTGTACAATGTACTCAAAGGAAGCAAAAAGATTGCAATTAATTCTAACCCTATTGACGGAATACGTCCAAATGGGGTATTAGGATTTGAGTTAGGAGACGAGTATTTATTTTGTCTTTCAAGATTCAAACACCTCGATTTGTCTGTGGATAGAGATGAACTAAGTAACGGCTCTTCAACAGGTTTCATTACATGGGGAAAGGGTGTTTTTAATAATATAAACGAAGTTCGATTCCGTTTTGACAACAAAAGACTTTCGTCTATTGTTGTAGATATTGACTTTTCATCTGAAGGTATAAAAGATATGTACGGTATCTTAGTTAGTCGAATATGTAGGGTATTAGGACAAGAGCCAGTAACGAGCACAAACAAGAAAACGGTATGGAGTACAAGACGTAGCGATATAGAATTATTTAGGCACATAGTACCTGTATTAGAAGACGAAACCTTGCTGATTAGAATATATTAGCAACCACTCGTCTAAGGCGTTACCCCAAGGGGGAGGGCGTCAGCCCTTGGGGGCGGCACGCCCCCTTATCTTCCCCTTGTTCCTCTCTCCTTCTCCTCCAATATACCCAACCCCTCCACATAGAGAGAAAACACCCTCATTAGTCTCTCGTTAGCTGGACAACAGTAAGGAGAGTAGAATAACCTGAGAATCCTCCAATTTGATTAGGCTGTAAGCGTGATTTGTGCGTTTGCAGCCTTTTTTTGTGCTTGTCGATTGGCTTGTTTGGTGTTTTGAGGTTGTTTTTGCGTGTTTTTCCGCTTGATTTAGCGTTTTTACGATATTTGGCGAGTTTTCTTTTGTTATATCCTTCTATTTAGAGTGAAATTTTGAGCAAATATTGGCTTTCTCGTGCGTACATCTCTATGTTTTCGATTGTTCTATCTTTCGCTTTACTACTACCCTTGGTCTCAAAAATTACGGGGGTTAGACCCTTTTGGTTGTTCTAAATGTCGGATTTTTTAGGTAAAAGCCCCGACAAAGGGGTTGGTGTGAAAAATGCAAATATTGTCACGGAACGAAACACGGCAAAACGTGTTGCTTTTCTCCTTAAATTTGACGTTGCCAAGGACTTTTGTGGCTTCTTTTGTGGCTTTTGGCTTGTTGTAATGGCTTTATGGTTCTTGGATGCGCTCTTTGGCTTTCTGCCCTTGCCTTTTTCGACTTCCAAATGTTGTGTTGCTTGACACATGACCCTCATGGGGTCATAGCCCAAAGGGGTAAATGACTGATAGATAGTGAGTTAGGAGGTTACAAAGTGGCTTTGGTAGACGCATGGTAGAGAGAACGAGGGAAAGATGATTGCTCTTGATGATGTGGAGGGGTGGCGATAGTGGCATGAGTAGTATGTGGCATGGTGGGTGATATGGGAGGATAGATTGGAGCGTTGGCGTGTTGGAGAGGTTAGGGCATGATGGCGAGGATAAGGAAGCGATGAGGCATAGGTGGATGATGAACGACCCAAAGGGGGTGGGGGCTTAGGTACTGGCTGCGAATTATAGTAGATAAAAGCATAGGTATAAAAAGGTACTGTTCTCAAAGGAGGTCATCATCATTTTCGCCAGAAAAGGTACTCCACAGAAAGGAGGTCGTTAGTATATTTCCTGGAAAAGGTACTACCGGAAAAGGGGGTCAATGTTATATTCCCCAAGAAAAAGGTACTGGAGAGAAAGAATGTTAGTTATGGTTATTAAAAAAGATATAGATATGACAGACATTAGCAGATACTTTAGGTTGCCATTAGGCTTTAATGAGTTGTCGGGTGCGAATAATCCGATGATAGGTTTGCTTGGTGCAGCCAGTTTAGGTTTGAGTGTAGGTAGCTCGTTGTTTGGAGGTCTTAAGTCGCGTAAGGCAGCCAAGAGAGCATTGGCCGAGCAGAAATATCGCACGAATGCGGAGAAGGCTTGGTATGACAAGGAGTATAATACGGACTACTTGGATACAAAGGCTGGTCAGAACTTGATGCGTAGGGCTCAGGAGGTTCAGGACAATTACATTCGTAAGGCGGATGGAGCTGCAGCAGTTGGTGGTGGAACAGCCGCGAGTACAGCTATGGCAAAGGAGGCAGCAAATAGGACGATGGGTAATACTATTGCGAATATTGGCGCCAATGACACGGCGAGAAAGGCGAGTGTTTCGGATCAGCACATGAGGAACGAGCAGAGTCTTTCTAAGCAGAGAGAGGATATTTACAATCAGCAGGCAGCAAACACGGCTGAAGCAGCTCAGAATATGAGTAATGCTATGATGAGTGCAGCATCGGCTTTGGATGGTCCGGGGAAAGGTAAAACAGATACAGGTGCATCTGGTGTTGCTGGAGAAAAGACAGCGAGTGACTACTTTGGCGATAAGTTGTTGAAGAATGTGACTGGAGTGTAGGAAGCGTTGTAACGCATGTAGGAAAATAATAAAAAAGATTATACTATGGGAAAGAAAAAGATTGATATAAACGCGAAGAAAGGTGTAGACGTTAATCGTGTGATGGAGGCTGCGGGTTTGTTGAAGGATTCGGTCGTTGACGAGCAAGCAGCTGAGATTGAGCGTTTGAAGTCGGCGCTTGATGGTGTGACAAAGGAGCGTGATATGTTTGAGCGTTGCTTGAAGTCGGCCGAGAATGCTTTGGCTTATAAGGACAAGGTGATTGAGAGGATAAAGAAGAAGAACGCCAAGCGCATGGCCGAGAAGCGCGAGGTGATTGAGGTGCTGAACGAGGAGATAGTGTTTCAGTACAAGCGTAGGGAGAAGGCGGAGAAGTTTGTCAATACCCTTGGTAAGGCGTTTGACTTGTTGAAGAAAAACGTGGAGGATTATGAACACAGTATTGGACGATAAGGAGAAGAGGGAGGGTGTTGTAACACAGCCTGGTGTTGTGGCTCCTGGTGTTTTGGCACAGCCTCAGCAACCGGCTAATGTGTTTAGCGGTAAACGACCTACTACGTTTGAGAATATGCCTGTAAATGTAGGATGGTCACCTTACGGTAAGCCAGTGAATGAGGGCAGCAATGCTCAACAATCGTGGCAGACGTCAAATCCGAGGGAGTTAGAGGGAAGTATGCCATCCTCTTACGCTCTTAACTCTAAGCCTTTGGGTGGTGTTGATTTGGGTGCTGTTGGTGGTGATGAGGGTGTTACTGCTGTGTTTGAGAAGGACGATAGTCAAAGGGATGGCGGTTTCTTTAAGTGGCTTGGCGGATTGTCGAAGAAGCGACCAGGAAGGCGTGAAGGCGAGAGTGATGATGATTATGACGAGCGCATGACGAGAAACAATATGCGCATAGCCACTTTAGCTGATGCAATACGACACATGGGGAACATCTATAATACTTCCAAGGGCGCTGCGCTACAGAAGTTTAATAGTCCGACTGCTGAGATGCAAGCAGACCTTGACAAGAGAAAGGCAGAACGTGCGAGAAAAGCTGCAGCTGAGGCTGACGCTGCGTATAAGAATGCCAACTTGCAGATAAAGATGGATGCAGCAGATGCAGACAGAGCTTATAAAAACCTTGCTCTTGGCATACGAGGAAAAGCACAAGCATTGGCAGAGGGGAGATTTGAACATCAAAAAGGGAAAGACGAGCATAACGCCAAGCTTGCCGATGATAAGTTTGCGTATAAGAAGGAGCAGGACAAAATTAAGAACGGTCAGACAGACAGGCGCATTGCCATATCTGCAAAACGAGCCGCAAAGAGCGGTTCTGGCAGAGGAGGCAAGACATCGGGCGGCAAGTATTGGTTTGTGGACAAAAGCGGCAAAATGCGTTATCAACCAAACAAGACGATGTGGGAGCAAGAATATTATCGTGAGTATGGAGCGTTGCCGCATGGTGAGTCAAGTACTTCGGTTAGCACGAAGACCTACAATTCCAAAGGTGAGGAGGTTACGAAGACACAACGCAAGAAAGGCCCTTCTATGACGAGTCAGGCAGCTCAGCAGCAGAACAAGGCAAGAGCCTCGCGAAAGAGCAAAGCCAAGCCAAAGAAAGGCGGTTGGGCATCAGGTTTTAAACTTTAATTTGAAAAATATATGGCAATAGATAGAAGTAAGTTGCAGAGGATGTACAAGCTTATGGCTGACAACGGCTATAGCCAGGACTATAATACATTCGAAAAGAAGTTTACTGGTAACAGCAATTATGCCAACAGAAAGGCTGTGTACGACCTGTTCACAAAGAATGGTGCTGACTTGGGTGGTTCGTATGAGGAGTTTATGCGCAAGTTGCAGAAGCCAAGAGCGGCAAAGCCTCAGCAGCAACCAAAGACTGCATTAGGCAGAGCACAACAGAGCGTGGCGAAAGAGAAGTGGGGCGGTGGTGTTGTAACACATGGAAACACTACGGCATATGAGAGCGCTTCAGCGCCGATGGAGAATGATAGCGAGCTTGTGCGCGGATTGAAGAATGCGAATGCCGTACAGAGATTACAGGCTCCCGTGAGCTATACAAAGCCGGGTGCTGTAAAGCAGATGGTGAAGCAGACAAGGGAGAGACAGCATATCGTGGGGCAGAATGTGGAGCAGGCAGGAAGACAATTCACAAACCGTGAGCGAGACAGACGTAATGCTCCAGCCTTTGACCTTGGGAACGAGGACGTGAACAATAACCTTGTGAAGACACGCGGGCAGTTGGAGGATGAGTTGGAGGAAAGCAGCAGACAGCTTGTTGACAAACAGCTTGGCGGATATATAAACAATAGTATCCAAAAGATGTTTAAGGATGCAACAGTTAAAGGTGTTGCTGCAGAGGATGCTTTGAGCAAGGCTTCCCCATTTGCATATATGGCAGCAGGTAAGGCTTACAACGAAGCTCTTGACCCTGACAAGCTAATGGATCAGCTCAGCAAGAATGCCGAGAAAGACATGGCTGGGTTGTTCTCTGACCCGAAGATGCAGAGGGAAATAGCAGAAAAGGCAGCTTCGTTAGGTATCGACCCAGAGGATTATGTAAAGAATTATATAGCTCCTGGCTTGCAAGCAAAGATAGCTGAGGAGTTTGAGAAGAGCGAGCTGAGCCGTAATATGCCCAAGAGTACGGCAGAATACATCATCCGTGGTGTTAATGACTCGATGATTGGTACTATCTTGTCGATGGGCATAATGTCGAAGAAGCAGAGACAGTATGCTCAGCAAGGAATGGCAATGACCGACAACGGGGAAAATCCTGATGTTAAGCCGGGTATGGGTGCGAGAGTGGCACGCGGAACATTGAGCTTTGTTGCAGACGCTCCTGTGTTTGGTGCATTAGGAAAGGCTGGTGCAGCTGTGGCAGGCAAGGTATTCGGCAACGGCGTGGCACAGACAGCAAGAATAGCCAATGCTTCCTTGGGTGGACGTATTGCACGTATGGCAGGTTCGGGAATGGTAAGCCAAGGTGTAACTGGTGTGCTTTATGGTTCGACGAATGCTGCTGTTCAGAATTACTCAACGGGTGATGATACCTCTATTGGCAATACCGTGAAGCTTATGACTATGGGCGGTCTTTCTGAGGGCGCAAGCTGGGCAACCATGGGTAGCATTGGCGGTGCTGTAGGTGCAGGAATCTATAATGTAAGTGGCGTGAAGCGCATCCCTGCCAAGGTGTTCCAGTTGGCGATGGAAGGCGTTGGTATGCACATGGGTGGTAATGTCGCCAAGATGATAGAGGGGCATGATACCGATTGGCTGAGCGTAGAGGGAAACCTTGAGGCTTGTGCTAATGTTGTAGCCTTGAAGCTGACGCATGCAAGACTGCCTAAGCGTCAGGTGAAGGATGGCGTAAAGGAAAGCTACCTTGACATGGTGAAGAGAAACCTTGCCAACCTTATGGTGTCTGACGGTCAGCGAGCATCCTTTGGTGGATATACATTCACCAATGAGGAGAAAGAGCAGCTGTCCGGAAGTAACAAGGCACCGTTACGAAAAATGTACGAAAGGCTTATAGAAGACATGCCGTTAAGACCGGAAGGATTTACTCATTGGGCATTGCGAACCAAGAAGACAACAGCCAAAGGAAAGGGCGAGGAGTCGTATAAGGATACGGACGCTGAATTTGTGAAGACTGCCTATGATGAGATAATGGCAGACAATACAATACCTTGGGACACAAAGGCTAAGTTCTCTGCTTTGGTTATGGGAACGGTTCCTTCGTCACGTCCTATGATGGAGTATATTGGTTATGGAGGAGGCACTATAAGCGAGTATAGTAAATATGGAGAGCTATTGTCAGAACATATCGTCAAAACTGAAGACGAACGAGACTCTGTAGTTTACTCACTCAGACTGAGACGCGAAAACCAACGTTTGAGTAATGCCTATGGTGCAGCTCAGATAAAGGACGAAAAAACGGCACAAGAAACATTGGAGACTGTAGCTGAGACGTTTGGCTTTACTGCTGAACAGTTGAAGGTAGCTATGGACAAAGACCCGTTGAAGCGTAGCGAGGAGGAACAGAACGCTTGTGTGGCTCTGAGAAAGGCTTATGAGGGAGAACAGTTCCCGGAAGGAACGTTGCATCCCGACCAGTCGCAGACAGAGGGCAAGGACGTGGTTGAGGAGAATAACCTTGGCACGGAGAATCCTAACAACGAGGCTGTGGATGAGGTGCTGAACAACATGAAGAATGCAGAGAAGGCGTTTAATGCAGCCTTGGAAAGCAACGATGTGTTGAAGCAGGAGTATGAGAGACTGACAAAGGAAGGTCTTTCGGAACCTCAGATATACATGGAGCTGATAAACTCGGGACTGACGCAGGAACAGCTTGCACCTTTTGCCGACTACATCAACGCCAAGGCTAAGGCTGTGGGCATGTATCGCGGAACTGAACAGAAGATTGCTGAGACCGTGCAGAAACATGTGGAGCAATGGAGCTACAAGGGCGAGCTGAACGGCGAGAAGCAAGAGGGCGGCCAGATGTTGTTCGTGAAGGACAACAATGGCAGACTGCTGATTGTTGGAGCTGGCGATGTTGCGTTTGATAGTGAAGGTAGAGCAAGAGAAAACGTTGGCGACATGCTTAGCGTGCTTGACCCGAATACAAAGGAAATGGACTTCGTGAGCAAGAAGGACGTGCAGCTTGACCATGTGGAAAAGACGGAGGACTATGCCAAGAACTATCAGGAAATGTTGGAGGTTATGAACTCGGTGGCTTACGCTGAAAGTGAAAAGGTAAAAGAGAAAAGTGAAAAATCCGATACTAAGACTGAGAGTGTTGTAACACCGAAGGAGGGCGCGTCGGCGCCTGGAGTTGAAGATGTAAAGCCTATAGGGGAAGGAGAAAAAAAGAATCCATCCGATAATGGCAATGGAAGTAACGAAACTTTAACATTTGCCGATGGGTCACCTGTGCCGATGATGAAGGACACGAAAGGCCGTGAGACTGCTGACTATTCGCAAATGACACCTGAACAGGGAGCGGAGTGGATGTCTTCGCAGTTTGGCGAGAACGCAGAAGCTGCTGTAGACGGACAGATAATGAGAGCCGAGAAGATGCTGAAGGAAGCCGAAAAGATAAAGGTGGACTACACGGGCGACTTGAACGACGCCAAGGAAGCTGAGGCTCAGAAGGCGAAGGCAGTTGATGCCGCCAAAGCAGAGCTGGAGCTATATACCAATATCAAGAAGGTAATGACCGCGAATAAGGTTAAGGCTGGAATGGAGAAGGTAGGTAGTGTAGGTGAAGAAGGTTCGGTAAGTGAAGCAGGTAATTTAGGCGCTGTTCGTGAGAAGTTTGAAAGCGGTAAGCGTATTGTGGGCAACAAGCGTACACGTACATTGGCTGACGGAAGCAAGCTAAGAGGACACTATGAGATTGTTGAAGCAGACAGTCTGACACCTTCGCATAATGCCAACGACGGATATAAGAAGAGTGAGGGTTTCCCCGTGAACGAAGAAGGCAGGACCATCAATGACCGTGACTATGAGAATGACAAGCAGGCTCAGCTGGTAACGGATATGATAGCCATGAAGTATGACGGACAGGCAGTAGACCAGGTTCCGGTTGTGACATCTGACGGCATTGTTGTTGACGGTAACGGCAGAACGATGGCGGGACAGAAGGCAGCAAAGAACGGTACCGACAGTGCTTATCTTGAAGCGTTGAAGGAGAATGCAGAGAATTACGGCTTCACCGCAGAGCAGATTGAGCAGAGCGGTATAAAGCATCCGCGCCTTGTGCTTGTGAGTGACGAGCCGATGAAGTATGACACGGCAACCTTTGCCAAGTTCAACAAGAACGAGAAGAAATCGCAGGGCAATACTCAGCAGGCAGTGGCGAACTCGAAGAAGCTTTCTGCAGACGAGATAGGCACTATTATATCAGAGATAGAGGGAAGCGGCAGTCTTGACGCATTCTTTAACAATCCTACTGCAATAAACTCGTTGCTAAAGCGTTTAATTGATAAGGGCGTTATTGGCTTGAACGAGGTAGCCGGATTGCGTGAGGGTGAGGACAAGCTTTCGGCAGCAGGCAAGGACTTCGTGAAGAACCTGCTATTGGGCAGTGTGTTCTCGGAGAACACTATCCGCATGATGGGTGCTGACGCTATGCTGAAAACCAAGGCTCTGAACGGCATCCGTGCCGTGACGGACAATATGAAACTTGGCGACTATGCTCTGATGAAGGAGATAGACCAGGCAGTGCAGTTGTTGTACGAAGCTCGTCAAGGCGGAAGCGGTGTGGACGCATACTTGCGCACTCCTGCTATGTTTGGCGAGAACGCAGCTGACAGATTTGACCCTATCTCGCAGGCTATCGCTCTTGCCCTGGAGGGTAAGGCTGAGGACTTCCGTGAGCTGATGATGGCGTATAACAGAAATGCTGCTCCTTATGCAGATGCCAACCAGACGGAAATGTTCGGCGAGAGACCTACGAATGAAGAGTTTATAAAGGAATTTTTGAAACTTAGAAACTGGAAAGACTATGAAACAAGACATTCAAGCAAAGAAGGAAATGGCGATGCTGGCAGCTCTGAGGGAACTGAACCGCAAGCACCAGGAGGAAACGTCATCACAAGCGAAGCAGACTACAACAAAGCCGTAGAGCAGCTTAAGGAAGCCAAGGGTGAAGAACGTGAGCGTATACTCGACCAAATGGGAGAGTATGTGAAAGAGTTTGCCAAGAGTAATGGGTATGACGAGCCTGTTGTGTTGAGGACGAAGCAGGACTTGGCGGATGCGGCGAAAACAGAAAATGATAAGACCATTATCGAAAATATGCCAGAGGGTGCTCATTATCCAGGATATTACGAAGATGGTAAGATTCATATATACCTTGAAGGCAGTACTGGCTCTGAAGAATTGCGTGAGACATTTGAGCATGAGTCGGTTCATGCGGACAATGAAGTAGACCCTTCAAGGGTCGAGGCTCTTGTATATTCGATAACAGATATGAATACTCTTACACGAGAGGAACTTGAACGAGTTGTTGAAGTTCTGTCAAATATGAAAGAGTATACAGAACGAGCTTCGGAAATGGATGATACAGATGCGCTTTATATGCTTGCCGACGAAGCTTTAGCACATCTTGTAACATACGCACAAGAACACGGCAAGGATGCAATGTCTGAAATTACAGATAATCCTACTCTATTAAACATAGCAGAAAAATCATTAAAAGAACGAGAAAATGACAGAAGAAGAAAAGAAGGACTTGCAAAGAGTGGAGATAAGACACTCGAGCGGAAGAATATCGATGATGTATCTACCGAAGAAAACGGTGGCCCATTGGAGGGAGATAAGGAAGACAAACCCGGGAATGACAATGGAGGAAGCCCTGATAGAGACGTTCAAGCAACAGAAGGACAGCGAGAAGTAGACAAGGCTATCAAGCGGGAGAGTGAAAAGGGAAAAGAGAAAAGTGAAAAATCCGATACTAAGGTTGAGGGTGTTGTAACACCGAGTGGTACTATAAAGGAGCGAAAACAATCTTTGCTTGAGGAGATAGACAGAGGAGGTATCACGAGAAAGGATGATGCTTTGATGTTGCTATCCAAGGCGGAAGACCTTGTTGATGACTATTATGGTGTGCCTCATAACGAGTGGAAAAGAGAACCTTCTCGTAATAACACTATAGACACCATACTTGGCTGGGCAAAAAACACGCTTGAAAAGATTAAGGATGAGCCTATTGAACTAGCAACGGAAAAGCAGAAGTCTTACATCGAAAAGCTAAATGATGGAGACCGCACCACACAAAAGATGCTTGAAAGCGTAGAGTTGAACAAGAGACAGGCGAGCTGGCTTATCAACCAACTTAAATATGTCAACGAGAACTTGATGCACATGACCCGTGAAGCCATCGAAGACGCTATGAAGGAGATACATGATGGCATTGAGCATTTTAAGAAGGTGAACGGTAAGCCTGCTGAGCCGACTAAGCCGAAGGGTGAGGAACCGCTTGCCATTCTTCCTAAGAAAGAAGAGAAAGCGTTTGATCCGATTGGTAAGGCTGCGGAGAACTACAAGAAAGACCATCCTTTGACTGAGGGTGAGATTAGGAGTAGCGATGTGGACGACATTGCTAAGGATATGGCGGTGGATTATCTGAATGGCGAGGTGACGGATGATTTGCATCGTGCCGTTTATGAGAGCATCTATGAAAAGGTGAAGGATGCGAAGATGAAAAACGCCACTAAGCAAGCGGATAATAAAACAGAAACTACCGAAACTCCTAAGGTGGAAGCCTCAGCAAGCCCTATTGAGGGAATAAAGAACGCTGCCGAGAAGTTTGCTAAAGAGAAAGAGGCTGCTGCAGAAGCTATGGGCGAAGTGAAGAAGCCTCAGCAAAAGGCAGACGATGCAGCTGTGGAAGCGTCGAACAAGAAGGTTAATGACCTTTGGAACGACTTGCTGAAGGCAGGCAAAGAAGATTTGTCGGCATCGTTCATCGGACTTAACGCAAGACAGCTTGAAGTGTTGCCTAAGCTTGTGAGCGCAATGGCAGAGAACGCTTACCTAAGAATAAAGAGAGGTATGCACAATCTTGAAGATGTGGTGAAAGAAATGCGCAAGGAGTTTGCTCCAGCAGCCCAGGTGTTCAAGAAGGAAGACGTGGATGCCATCTATGAGCAGATGATGAACATTCGCTATCGCGACGGTGAGCAGCGCATGAGCTTGAAGGAATGGGCAGACTACTACGAGAAGAGTTCGCCTAAGCATCAGGAGAATCTGGTGGGCGACTCAAAGGAAGCAGAGGATAGAAAGGTAAGCGAGAAGAAATTTATAGATGCCGTGAAACTTCAACTGGCTTTCGGTCGCAAGATCAAGAGCATCATAGAACTGAGAAAGATTGCAGAGAGACATGGCTTGAAGGACATTAAGGATACAGACCTTCAGGAACTTGCAGAAGCTGCCATTGTGATGAAAGCAAGAGGTATCGCTTCTTCTGAAACAACCAACGATGCCGTGAAGTTTGAACGCATCAAGAAACTCTACGAGAATCAGCCGAGCCTTAATCAGCGTGACTCAGAGAGAGTGATGAAGCAGCAGTATTCTACGCCTGCGCCTTACGCATTCCTTGCAGACATGTACGTGAAGGCAGGAATTGAAGTAAAGAGCGCATTGGAGCCAAGTGCCGGAAACGGAATGCTGACAATCGGCTTGCCAAAGGATGCTGTACATGTGAACGACATCGACGCACAGCGACTTGCAAACTTGCAGAGACAAGGCTTCAAGAACATAACAAGCCAAGACGGAACACAGCCGTTCGCGGACAAGGACGTGGACGTGGTTGTGACAAACCCACCATTTGGAAGTGCTACACCAAGGGATTATGACGGTTATACTATCTCTTCATTGGAGGGACAGATGGCTATCAACGCCTTGGAGAGCATGAAAGACAACGGTCGTGCAGCCATCATCATCGGCGGCAAGACGGAATACGCCAAGAACGGAAGTCTGAATCCGAAGGATAAGGCTCTGCTTGGTTATCTCTACAGCCACTATAATGTGGAGGACGTGATAAACGTGGATGGAAGCCTGTACGCAAAGCAGGGTACAACATTCCCGACACGCATTATATTGATTAACGGACGACGCTTTGACGAGAATGCCTATCCGCCAGTTAAGGACAAGGCAAGAGCGGAAGCCGTGAAGAGTTATGACGAACTTTATAAAAGAATAAACGATGATATACTACGAAGTGGAAGGATGGGTTCTCCCGTCGGAGAAGGAGGAGAAGACGCTAACGCAAAGCCTAATAGACCGGGCGTTGCTAATACTAATGAAGAGAGAGTACGAGCAGGAGGAAACGGAGGAGGCGAACAAAAGCCTTCTGCTCGTCCTACAGGAGTACATGACAAGACTGCCGAACCAGTTTCCGACAATGTATTGGGGACAGAAGGAGGAACCAAGCCAGGCGAAAATGGAGGACTTCCTGACGGAGCTACTGGAGCAAACGGAGCAGGGACAGATGTTACTCAGAGCGAGTGGGCAGGAAATAACCCCAATACCGAAGGAGGAAATGTACAGAAATCAGGAGGAAACGTACAGAAATCAGGAGGAAACGTACAGAAATCAGGAGGAAATGGACGACCTAACACTCAGCCAAATGCTGATGGAGTTACCAACACCGGGAACGGAGGGGGATCACGGGGACAACTGGAGCGGTTGGACCGACCCGTACGTGAACTAAGTTCCGAAAAGGTTGCTTATACGCCAAGAAGTGAAAATCCGTTCACTCTTAAAGCCGTTATGCCAGCCGACCAACAAGAGTCTGTAAACAAGAACTTGGAAAAGTTGGGCGACGCAGACCAATTCTTGGTTGACGAACTGGGCTACAACGATAAAGCAGACCTATACGCACATCTTGCAGCAGAGCAAGTAGACTCAGTAGCTCTCGCTTTGCAACAGGCAAAGAAAGGCAATGCCTTTATCATCGGTGATATGACAGGTATTGGCAAGGGTAGACAGGCAGCTTCGCTTATCAGATACGCCAAGAAACAAGGACAAGTGCCAGTATACTTCACAAAGACAGCAGGTTTGCTGAGTGACGTATATCGTGACTTGGTAGACATAGGTAGCAAAGAATTGAGACCGTTTGTATTTGGAAGCGCAAAAGAAGCTGCCATTACAGACGCTGACGGAAACGTTGTATTTGCCTTGCCTTCAAAGAGTGAAGTAAAGCGCGTGCTTGACTATATAGAAAAGAACGGAGAGCTGCCAAAGGAGTATGACTACGTTCTGACGACATACAGCCAAGTAAGCAACGGAGTATATGAGTTTGACGAGAATGGCAACCGTAAGGAAAGAAAATTAGCCAAAGGCAAAAAGTTTGGTGCAGCAGCAATCAGCGGACAAGCCCGACGTGACGCTATAGAAAAGCTCATGAAGAACGGCTATCTGATATTGGACGAGAGCCATACAGCAGGAGGTGACAGCGGTCAAGGCAACTACTTCCAGCACATCATTCAGAAGGCAAAGAACGTGACCTTCTTCTCTGCAACCTTCGCAAAGCGTCCCGACAACATGCCAATCTATGCTCTAAGAACTGCAATGAACCAGGGAGGGCTGAAAGCATCCGACTTGATAGACGCCGTGAAGCGTGGAGGAGCCACACTACAGGAAATCATGAGTCAGGCGCTGACACAATGCGGACAGATGATACGTCGCGAGCGAGACATGACAGGCGTTACTATTGACTGGAAAGCCATTGACGACCCCGAAGTTGTTGCCGAACAGCGCGAGCAGTATGACAGCATCATCGGTCTGTTCAACGACATCATCAACTTCCAAAGAACCTATGTAAGCGCATACGTAGACAGACGTAATGAAGAACTTGCAGAGGTGCAGTCGTCGATGGGCATAAAGCGTGGCACAGAAGCCTTGGGAATAAAGAACCAACCGTTTGCAAGCAAGGCATTCAATACTGTGCAGCAAGTGCTTCTCTCGCTTAAAGCAAAGTCGGCAGCAGAAAGAGCTATTGACTACTTGAAGCAAGGCATGAAGCCTGTGATAGCATTGAACAATACCAACGAGTCGCAGACGGGTAACCTTGCGCTTGGCGAAGAAATGGACGCTCCCGACTTGGGAACATCACTAAAGAAAGGACTTGAAGGTACGCTTCGCTATACAAGCAAGAACGCTAAAGACGAAAGCGAAAGCGGATATATCAATCTGAAAGACTTGGGTGTAGATGCCGTTGAGGCATACCATGCTCTTGAAGAAAAGATAAGAAAGACAAGTACCGGACTATCGCTCTCGCCTATCGACGTTATCAAGAACGAACTGACGAAGGCAGGGTATAAGGTAGGCGAGTTGACTGGCAGACAGACAGAGTTTGCGTATAACGAGAACGGCACGGTAACGAAGGTGAAGCGTGCGGACACAGACAAGAAGAAACTTGCGAGAGAGTTTAACGACGGGCAGATAGACGCGCTAATCTTGAACAAGAGTGCGGCAACTGGTATATCACTCCATGCTTCAAGCAAATATGCCGACCAGAGAAAACGTGTGATGATTGTTGCCCAGCAGCAGCTTGACGTGAACGATGAGGTGCAGATGCGTGGACGTATAGACAGAACTGGACAGGTGGCAAGAGGCGCATACGAATACGTTGTGTCGCTTATCCCGGCAGAGCAGCGACTATTGATGATGTTCAAGGCAAAGCTGAAATCATTGGACGCAAACACCACTTCCTCACAGAAGAGCAAGTTCAACGAAATGGAAGTAGCCGACATTACCAACAAGTACGGCGACAAGGTGGTGAAGGAATACATGGCAGAACACCTTGACTTGTATGCACGTATGGCAGACCCATTCGGATGGGAGAAATCTTATGGAGCAGACTTATCAACAATAGACCCACAAAAGTTGGTTTCTTCTTCTGACGGCATGAATAGTGAGGCTGGAGGCGACGCGAGCAAGTTGCTTGGCCGTATGGCTTTGCTGAAAGTGAAAGAGCAAGAGAAGATGTTGCAAGAGATAGGCGACCTTTATGCAGCCGAGATACAACGTCTGAACGAAATGGGCGAAAACGACTTGGAGATAACCGAGTTGCCACTGAAAGCAAAGACCATAAACAAGGGCGTTTGGAAGGAAGGCTCAGAGCCAGGAGGTGACAATGCTTTTGCCGACAATACTTATGTAGAGAAGGTGAATATGGCTGTGCTGAAAAAGCCTATGAAAGCCGAGGAAGTAAAGAAAGCTCAGGACGGACTCACGGGCGGCAAGAGTTGGGACGAGTACAAGAAAGAAAAGAAAAAGGCAATAGAAGATTACTTCATCAACAAGGCAAAAGAAGAAGGGGCAAAGATAGAAGAGCGTGCCAGGAAGGCAGCTGCCAAAGCCCGTGAAAAGTATCTAAAGGATGCGTTGCGAAATCAGAAGAACTCGGGCATGACAGACGAGCAGATTGCCCAAATGGCCATTTACCAACAAGATAACATCTACAAAGTAGAGAATGAAAAGGGCGAAGAGGTGGTGAAGAACTTGAAGGCTAAGGCTGAAATGTTCTACCGTATTCTTGAAACCTTCAACACGGAAGACGCATTTGTACTGCCAACAGACATGAACAATCCTGCTGAGTTGAGCGGATTCGGCAATAGCTATGGCAGACTGATAGACATAAAGATAACCGACAACTTCTCGCCAAACGCCTCTACCGTATCGTTCGCTACCTTGGACGGACGAAGAAAGATAACATTCCCAATTAACGGAAAGGTAGGATTAGGGAACGACAAGGCAGACGTTATTGGCATAATTGACAGACTGACAAGACAGGCATCCGCGATGGGTGACAAGCATCTGCGTGTATTGAGTATGGATGCCTCCAACTGGGACAAGCTGACAAGCAACGAGAGCCGTAAGGACGGATATATCATTACAGGAAACTTGCTGCAAGCTTTGATTGACACTAAGGAGCAAGGCTTGGGCGGTCAGTTGGTGAAGTACACAACAGACACAGGCGAGGTGAAGACAGGCATTTTGATGCCTGAGAAATTTGAGCCGAATGGTCTTGCCAACGAGAAGCCTATTAATAGCGTAGCTGAAAAATTTGAATTGCCATCTAACAAAGGTGGCATAACAGAGGTGACATCTTCGGACGGAGACGTGAAGATAGAGCAAGGCTTCGACTATATAAAAATGACACGAAACTATACTATACGTGTCCCGAAGAGTAACAAGAAGGGAGGCAAGTATTTCCTTGATAAGGAGCTGCTGAAAATGGTAGATGGCGGTAACTTTGAGACAAGAGGAAACACGATGCTTGCCGAGGTAAAGGAAGAAAAGCTAAAGGATGTGCTTGACAGACTTTCGGAGCTTGGCGTAAAGGTAAAGGAAGAAAGCAAGGTGCATTACCGCATAGAGCCGAGCGATGCCTCACTGAGCCTTTCTAAGCCATTGGAAGGCAGGATTGCTGAGACTGTGGAGAAAGTATCGAAGCAGACTGGCGGTAAGGTGAAGATGGTGAACTCGGTTGACGAGATTGAGAACCCGAAGGTGCGCAAGGACATAGAGAACGGCAAGCAGGTGACTGGCTGGTATGACGAGAATACGGGCGAGGTGCATCTGTATATGCCGAACATCCATGACACGTATACCGCTGAGAAAACCGTTTGGCACGAGACTGTAGGACACAAGGGCATGAGAGGTTTGCTTGGAGATAAGTTCAATGACTATATGAGAAGTCTTTGGATGGACTTGGATAATCCTATCAATGCTGAGCTGAGAGCTTATGTGAAGGAAAAGATGAACATGAATCACCTTGGATTCTATGACGCTATTGAGGAGTTTATCGCCAAGAGCGCAGAGGACGGAAAGGGTGAGCCTGGATTCTGGAACTACATTAAGAATAAGGTGACAGATGCCCTGCATGAGATAGGCTACAGAGTTTCGCCTAACGTGAAGGACGTGAAGTATATGCTTTGGTTGGCGAAGAATGTGCAGAAGCATGGAGACAGTCCGCTGTGGAAGATGAGAGCTGAGGCTGTGAGGTGGAAGATAGAGCATGAGAAGACGGAGTACACTAAGATTGAGGGCGGCGAGCTGTATGACAACGATGGCAAGAGCCATGACTTCGAGGGTATGAGTCGCGAGGAATGGTTGGAGGCAACGGACGGAGAGATACACTACCGCACGGCACCAAATGCAGCTACCGCTTTGGATAGATACCATCATGCCCTGGACCGTCATAGCTATATGGCTACGGAGGCTTTCATGGACAATATGCTCTCGTTGAAGAAACTGATGGAGGCTATTGATCCGTCTATCAGGAGGATTGAAGATGTGAATAGCTCGATGAACCCATATCTGATGCAGAATATCACGGAGGGCATGATGAGCGACAAATCAAAGCTCTTCGAAATACGCTATATGGACCCGCTTAGCAAGGCTATGTCGAGCGTGTTGGATAGCTTCGATGGCAAGAAGGTGGAGGACAGAATAAGGAACTTCAACCTGTATATGATTAGAAAACATGGATTGGAGAGGAACCGCGTGCTGTTCGTGAGAGACTGGATAAGGGAAGAACGAAAAGTGAAGAGTGAAGAATCAGATAGTATTGATGCTTTGGAGACTGCTTGGAAGGACGAGAGAAGCGACCTTAGAAAGAAGCTTGACTCGGGACAGATAGACTTGAGGGAGTACTACCGCCAGATGGACGAGTGGATAGTACAGAACTTGGATAAGGACTTTAAGGCAGAAGAGCATGACTATTCGGGTATGCACGGATTGCAGGGCATTGACGATATGAAATCGCCTTATGATGATGCCGGAGCTATTGACGAGGTTATGAGCCAGGAGGCGAGCATGGAAAGCATGAAGAAAGGCTCAGTTGCCGACTTCTGGAAGAAGGTGAAGGCAGCTACAGACTATTCGGTAAATTCGGACTACGAGAGTGGACTGATAAGTCAAATTACACACGACGGAGTATTGGATATGTTCGACTGGTATGTGCCTTTGAGAAAGTTTGACGAGGCTACCGCTGAGGACGTATACGGATATGTGACAGAAATGGGCGATCCAAGCAACTATATCGGCACGACGCTGATGAACGCCAAGGGACGAAAGAGTCTGAGCAATGTGGAGATATTGGCACAGATAGGCTTGATGGGCAACCGTGCGATAAGAAACGGAGGTCAGAACATGATAAAGCAAGCCTTTGCGCGATTCGTGAGAAACAGCGGAGAGCAGAATCTTGTGAAGGAGACAAAGGTTTGGGTTGAGAAAACTGGCACGGACTTGAACGGCAACGACATTTGGGAGGAGGCTTATCCGCAGATTCCCGAAGGAGCAAGCGCAGATGATGTTGCGAGCATTGTGGATGCCTTTGAAACGGACATGAGGACCAAGCAAGCTAAGGGTGAGGCAAAGAGTCTGAGCAATGGAACGGACATAGGCTTCAAGTTCCAAAGAGCGAAGGACAAGAGTCAACACTTTGTGGACGTGAAGATAGCCGGAAGAACACACAGATTTGTGGTGTTTGGCAATCCGAGAGCGGCACAGGCTTTGAACGGAATGCTGGAGAACGGCAAGGCAAGCGTCAGGTCGTTGCAGGCTGTGACACGATGGATGGCTATGGCCTCAACATCGTGGAGCCCAGAGTTTGTGATGAGAAACATCGTGAGAGACATGGAATTTGCATCTTCGCATGTTGCTGCAAAGGAAGGTGGAAGATATCTTGCAAAGTGGTCACGCTATTATGGTGAGCTTAATCCGCTGAATATGTTCTACAATGAGGGTGCAGGAAGCTTAAAGAGCATGAAGATGAAAGACTTCAAGAATGGTGTAGGCTTCGGACTGTATGCCCGATACAGAGAGGGCACGCTTGGCAATTCGAAGATGGAGCGATACTTCAAGGAGTTCATGGAGAACGGTGGCGAGACAGGCTTTGTACAGTTGTTCTCGATGCACGACATGGAGAAGAGCTACAAGAGTATCGTAGAGAAGGAATCGGCAAAGGGCGCGAATAAGATTATGGTTAATGCTGTGGAAGTGCTTAAGAAATTAGGCAAGAACGTGGAGAATCTGAACGAGGTCGCAGAGAACATGGCACGATTTGCCACATATTGCACATCAAGAGACTTGGGACGTTCGGCAGCAAGAAGCGCGTATGACGCAAAGGAGGTATCGACAAACTTCAACCGTCATGGTTCGGGTGATGCTATAAAGAGCTTCAAGAACGGAGAAATGGGTGATTGGCAGAAGGCAAGACGAAACACATACGGCTTTGTGGCTGGCTACCTAAGAAACTACTCGATGTTCTTCAATGCAGGCATTCAGAGCACGAACCTGTTGTTCAAGAATATCAAGCGTGCGCCTGTGGGTACTACTGTTGCTATGACATCTGCACCGTTTGCCTTAGCGTTGATTATGGCTGCTGTCAACAATGCTATTATACAGAATGAGGATGATAAGGACAGAGGCAACGTGAAGGATCCGTATGGCGAGTTGCCTGACTATATCAGACGAAACAACCTGTGTATATATGTGGGCAATAACAAATTTGTGACTGTGCCGTTGGCCATTGAATTGAGAGCTTTCTATAGTCTTGGTGACTTGGCGGCAGGACAGACGTTTGCCAAAAACGTGAAGAGCCAGAGAAACATGGCGATGGATGCCGTGGGCTGTATGTCGCAGCTATTCCCAGTAATGGACTTCTTGAATAATCCGAACTATGAAAAGAGCTTGGAAAACGGAGTTGGCATGACTACAGAAGGTATTGCTCCTACTGCTATAGTTCCGTTCATTGAATGGTGGCTTAACAACGACTGGAAGGGTGCGCCAATAAGACGAACGGGCGATAAGACAGAGCTTAACCCGGCATGGCAGAACGCCTATAATAATGTTCCGGCAAGACTTGTGGACTTGAATAAGTGGGTGAACGCCAAGACCAATAATATAGCTCCTGGTAATCCGGAAATGAAGGGCAACGAGGTTCTTGACTGGATAACAGACCCGTCGATGCTCAATCATTTCTTCGGTTCGTGGAGTGGCGGTATGGGCACATTTACTCAACGCACTGCTGGCGTGGGTGCAAAGGCAACGACTGGCAAGACAGACGAGATAGAAGTGGGCGACGTGCCATTCTTGCGTTCACTCTTCTATACTCCAAGAGAACAGTCGAGCATGGCGAGAACCAAAGCCAAATGGTATAACTACAAGGAGGAAATGGAACAGACTATCGCCAATAACGACAAGCTGAAATCGAAGAACGTGCCTACGATGAAGAGGATTGAAAATGCTGCTGCATTAGAGAATTTCGAAGGTTCGCCTGAGCAAAGAAAGGTGACTATCATCAAGAATGCGGAAAAGCGAATGAGACACTGGAACACTATGAGAAAGAAGTGGGCCGATGATAAGAAGCAGGTGGACTTCGCGAATAAGAATATTGAGATGATAATGCAGGAGGCGGTGGAGGATTTGGATAAGATAGAATAAAGCAAATAAAAAGTGGTGGACCTTCTAAAAGTTCACCACTTTTTTATTTACTTGTTATAGCTTATGTTTTATGCAAACAGAGCATCAATTTCATCATTAGACATTACTTGAATATCGTTCTGATTAGCAAGAGGATAGAGACCATTACTATCACCCGTATATAAAGTAGGTGATGCAATCGAACCAGCCACTGACAGTCCTGCTTTCTTTAAATACAATTTACCTTCTACTGGAGTATTTGAGGCACCAAAGGTTTCTGCTCTATGCGCCCAATTATTATAATATTTACCCTCATAGCTTGCTACAAACATATTTTTAGTTGTAAGATAGATAATAGCATAGTTTACAACAGACTCAGAAAGTGATTGCTGAAGTATTTCAACATCCCCAATAAGGGGTGTAAATATATCATCAAACTTACATACATCAGAGTATTTACCCGCATATAGTTCATCATTGATTGTATCAAGAATTTTCTTATCTTCTTCTGACATCAAACCATGATTCTCGCTTGTTGCATTCCACAACTGTCCATCAGTAACCTTACCCTTTGCATCCAATGTAGCCACACCATTAGCCACACCCTTCTGCTCCAACTTCATGTAAGGCGATAAGTCCACTGTTGGTGTATATTCACCAATTTTCTCCCACTTTGTTGCATCGTATGTGGCTGAGGTATCACCAGTATAGATATACTCGGCATATATATTTTTACCATTAGGGTCTCTGTTTGCCGAAGCTACAAGATATATACGATTCTTATTAATGCCACTTGTAGGAAGAGCAGAAACAATCTGAAACAGTGTAGTGTCAATGTTATTTGGATCTACTTCCTTTATCCAACCACTTGATGTTTTACGATTAGCCCAGTTGGTTAGTCTATAGAAACCAATTCCCTTAACATACCACTGCTGACCTAATGCCAATGCTGTGTCTGTTTCCCCAGGATTAAGCAGCTGCCAATCCTGCAATGCGTACAAAGCTGTTAGACTTGCTACAACTTTATGACCTCCAATATGTCTTGCGTCTGCCAAGGCAAAACCTGTTGCTGACACATTACTTGGAGCCAGCGTATTTGCTTGTTTTAATGCCATATCTTTTTTATGTTTTTAATGTTAAACAATTATTTATGCTATATCCAGGAATGAGTTATCCTTCAATGCTCCTGGGTTTACTGTACGGTATACCAAGTAAACTATTGAAGCACCTGCTGCATTTGTCACTGTTACCTCACTCTTTACAAAGCCTCCATTAAGCAATGGTGTGGCTCCATTCTGTACTATCTTAGTCAACTCACCCATTGCCTTTGGATAAGCTATTACATAGTACTGAGCATCTGTTGCCGAGATACCAGTCAACTTTGCTGTGCGTGAATTATTAAGGTCTGTCTTACTCAAACCCTTTATAATATCTGCTGTTATACTTGATGTTGAAGCCAAACCAAAGTAACGACGATGATAGAAGTGTACGCTTGCAGATGCTGTCTTTGTGTCATTGCCACTTGCAGGCTTTACATCTGAACCAACAACCATAAGACCAGTTTTGGCAGCTGCGATAGTTGCAGAGATAGTGGTGTCAGTTTTTACCTTCTCTGGGGTTTTGTATGTTGCAGATGGTGTATTTGCTGCTGGAAGTGCAGTCCAATTACCAGATACACTTGTTGGAACTTTCTGGCCTTCCTTTGCTGCTGGATATGAGAATGAGCCTGTCCATGATGCTTGATAACCGTTTTCAAGTGACAGAGAGGTTGATGGTGAACCCATTGATTCCACTACTGTACCAGCAGCGTTGAACACACTCCATCTGCCTCTGATTTCTGGTGACACAAGAGCGAGGTTACCATTCTTCACCCCACTGATGAAGTCTGCATTTGCCTTACCCTTTGCTCCGTCATAAGCCGTACCAGATGATTCACCAATTTTCAATGTACTCTTTGCTACATGAGCCTTCATAAGCTTAGTATACTCTGTAAGGCCTACTTTGTCTAAATACTTTGTCATAACGATTTGTTTAAAAATTTTATGTTACTATTTATTTTATCATTTATTTCTATGCACTCATTATCTCCCTAATCTCTTCAACAGTCATAGTCTCTGTTGCTGCCACTCCTTTTTCAAGGTCTGCTATCACTTCTTGCACACTTTTCATACCTTCTGCAATAGCCTGTCCTTGATATCCACCTACACCAAGTAGATACTGATAGCCATTTTTTGGATCACTTGGATCAACTTCTTCTATCTCATCTCGTCCAACATATATTACAGAAGCATTCTTTTTATTCCTGTTATTACCAACACCTATCATGTCAATAAAAGATGGATCCTCATAATTATGGCTGCCTTGCGCATGAGAATAACAACCAGAAGCAGCTGTATTTGTACCTTGCACATGAGAATAATCTCCCATAGCATTAGTATATTCACCTTCTGCATGAGAAGCCAGACCTGTTGCCATTGTAGCTTCACCTTCTGCATGAGAGTAATCACCTGTTGCTATTGCCTCTCTACCTTCTGCATGAGAATATTCACCGTCTGCTGAAGTATTCTTTCCCATTACAACAGCACCTTCACCATTTCCTTTCCTTACTGGCAACCAGGTTCCATTGCTAACTGCTTCCTTAATCTTTGTGACTAATCTTTTTAGTCCTAAACTGTCTACAAATTTTGTCATAATTGTTTTTTTTTATTTTAACTTATAAACTATTTTCCAATAATGAAATACGACTCTCAAAATCTTCTATTACTTCCTGAATACTCTTAGTATCTGTACCAATAGCTTGTCCTTGATAACCTCCGATACCTATGAGATATTGATAGCCATTTTTAGGATTACTTGGATCAACTCCACCTTTTGAATCTCTTCCTACGTATATAACAGAAGCATTTTGCTTAATAATATTAGTACTATTAGTATTAGTACCAACACCTACCATATAAATAAATGATGGATCATCATAATTAGAAGAACCTTGTGCATGTGAAGCACCTCCAGAGGCCATTGTTTTATAACCTTCCGCATGAGAATATGGTCCACTTGCTATAGTATTAAAACCCTGTGCATGCGATGATAGACCACTTGCTGTAGTTCTAACTCCTTCTGCGTGTGAATTATTGCCTGATGCAGTTGTACCAGAACCTTCTGCATGAGATGCTCTTCCTGAAGCTGTAGTATCCTGACCTTCTGATATAGCACCTTGAACAACATTCTCATCACTGTCAACTCCCTTTTTTATTGGCAACCACTCACCTCCAGCAACTTTATTACCGATTACCTCTAAGATTTTTGACACAAATCTCTTTATGCCTATACTATCCATAAATTTCATACTTTATTATCCTCCTACTATTATTTCAATTTCTTCTTCTGTTATTCTCTCCATCGGAAGCCCGTTCAGAACCTCATGAGAGAGTTTATCTTTTGTTACAGCACCGTCGGCGAGCTTCTTCTCAGTGACCGACTTGTCGTTAAGGTCAGCAGTTTTGATTAATGGGACCTTAGAACCGATTTTAGGGTCTTCTCTAAATGTAGGCATATTTAATTTCTTTTGGTTCGGTTGATGTGAAAATCTGTAGTCCGACGGTTTCGGGGAGGATGGTAAGGCGGAGCTTGAAGGAGGTCATGTCTTTGTGACGTCGGATAGGCACGCGCGGATTGGAACCATCGGAGACACGTTGCCGGATGATGAGTTTGCCGGGGCGTTTGAGGGTGACGATGAGGTAGATGTCACGCTGGAACTGAACTTCGGGAGTTACCCAGGCAAGCTCTTCGGGAGAGTATGATGCGGTGAGTATCTGCATAGCTATACGGATTGTTTGGAGCCTGTCAGCTGGACTGCAATAGCGAACATTGCTTGCGCACGTGGGTCTTGGTAGGCGGTAAGCAAGAGGTAGGCAATGTAGTAGATAAAGGCAGACTCGTGGATGGTTGGAATATCTACGGTGGAATCATCAGAAGAAGTGTCGATGTCGGAAGCTATACCGATATAGACAATCTCGGCAGTGTCGGTAGAGGTGTAAGGCTGAACGAGGATTCTCGTGGGAGAGCCTTGCATGACAGTGGCGAGAGGTCGGTTGAGAGTACCCTTTGCAGTGTCGTCGAACATAAGCATGGCGTCGTCGGAGGTGTCGAGAATAGGTATGGCAGCCTTGTGCCATGACGAGAGACGTACGCGAGTTAAGGTGACGGTGGAAAGGGACGTGGGGATGGTGATGGTGGCGATGTCGGGAAAGCCACTATAGGGGGTGATAGTGAGTGTTGTAACACTGGAGGAGGAGGAGCTTGGAGAGGAGGAGAGTGTGACGGACTGGGAGGTGGCTACGGCGAGCCATCGGCGTGCGTCGTTGATTTTTGCACGGATAATATTATCCATGTAGGAGTCCTCACCGTTGTCGGCAAGCTTGGCATCCTCATGAGTCTCGTGGTCGATGCACCATTTTACTTTGTTGATGATTTCGGAGATAGTCATAACTAATGCTTTAAGGGATTACTCGCCAACTGAGTAATTGGGAAAGGCAATACCTTTCTGAGCGGCAAAGACAAGAGCCTTTGCGGGGTCGGTGAACTTCTTGGAATAGTTGGTATTGACGTAAACAAGAAGCTCGTCGGGGGTGGTGACTGAATCGACACTATCCACCTGCTTCTTTGGCGTTGACTCGGGAGTCGGGACGGGGTCGATGTAGTCGGAGGTTTTGATTTCGCGGACCAACACCACTGTACCGGACTTGAAAAGTTCACTGTCCTCAAGAAGGTCTTGATAATACTTACCCTTAAGAGATATTTCGGGACAAGTGCCAGCAATGACGTTGCCACCTGTGAACTCGTAGCGAACCTTGTTACCACCTGCACCAACGAGAGTATGATGACTATTGTTTAGTGCCTCTTTTAATCTATATATCTTAATCATTGCGTTTTGGAATTTTAAAGATAAGCCTCGCTGAGACATTAGCGAGCAAAGCCGTTGCTCAGCGAGGGCTTTACGGAAATAAAATAATCTTTAGGCTGCTACGTCCTGACCCTTGTAGAGTTCCCACTTGGTGCCGTTGTAGTAGTAGACGGTACCCTTGTCGTACTGAACATCGCCAGAGACGTAGTCCTCGGTAAGGGCAACCTTCATGCCGGCTGACGGAGTTGCGGGGAGTTTGGGAGCAGAGATGATAGTGGTAAGAGTGGACCCGCCAAGCTTAGAAATCTTTTCCTCAGGACCAACAAGTATAGAGTTGTAGCCACGGAGAGCGATACAATCGGCCTCCTCGTGAATCCAACGCTTAGCGTCGCGGATAGCACCTGCACCCTTAGACATGTCGTTGGTGCGCTCCTTGTTGGCAACACGAACGTAGCGACGACTCGCCTTAAGGTCGATGATAACGGCAAAGTCCTCCATGTGCATGAGGTCGAGAGTCTGATCCCAAACAATATCGAAAGTACCGAATGTGTCCTTGATGCGCTTGAAGGTAAGGTCGAACTCGTCGTGATTGATGATGTCGTTCTTGCCATCCTTGTCAATCTTCATCTTCTCCATGCGCTCGATGAAGTTCTTACCAGCGAAGCCGTAAGCATGGTTATTTTCTGCAAATTCTGTAAACTGGAGCTTTGAGAGAGCAATCCAGTCGGCCCACTCCTGAACGTCGCCAATAGCATACTTATTGGTAATCTGAGGCAAGATACCCTCGGCAAAGTAAACATCCTCAACAGCACCATCCTCAGTGAGCGTCTTAATGCGTCGCTTAGAGCCAAACCAATAAGAACGCTCGGCGCGGAGGTTGTACTTCATGATAGCGTCAGCCTTGAGGTCGTTGACGGAGATAGGTACCTTGGTCTGTACCTTCTCGAAGTCGGTAGTAAATAGAATGTTGAGAAGCTTCTTCTGAACACAAACCTCCTTCTCGCGAGGCTGCATGTTCTCAGGAGGAACCATAAGCTGAGACTCGCTTGCGGCAGTTGCGCCAACAAGTAAGACAGAGCCAGAAGGAATGTCCGGGCAGGTCATACTGTCAAGGTCGTCGGCTGGAGTACCATTGTTTTTAGCCTTGCCGTTGGTAGCCTGGAGAACGACCTTCTTGCCGTTAGACTCGATGACATAGAGCTGAAGAATACCCTCGTGCTCGGTGTTAGAACCCTCCTTGTAACCCTCAACATCGGGAACAAAGACAGTAGAACACTTGTAGAACGGACGGAGAGAACCAGAGAAGTTGGTAGAGTTAAGCTCGATGGTGTCGCCACCAGTGATTTCGGCAGTAGTCTTACCGTCGAGAGTCTCGCCACCGATGCGCATGTGTTTGGCAGTCCAGTTCTTGATAGGAACCTTGGCGGCAACCTGTCGGGCGATACTGAGAAGCGGAGTCTTGTAGGGGTAGAATTTTACAATGTTATTATCCCACTCATCGTCAATCATGTCACCCTCTTTGAGCTGGGTGGATGAAGCCTGAGTTCCCGTCAAATCCTGACCATCCTTTTTGCCACCGGGACTATTGAGGTCGCTCTTGCCAGCCTCAACGTGTTCGTGTTCAGCAACCTCTGCAGCGGTTGCGGGAGTGTTGCCCTCATCGCCAATCTGAGGCGCAACGTTGTCGGCAACAGCCATGAGCGACGAGCCGCCAGTTACAACGGAGAGAAGCATGAGTAAGAGCCAAGTAAGGAAATGTCCGCTTTTAATAAAATTAATAAACCGATAGTGTTTCATTTAATTGATATTTTAGAAATTAATAAATAATAAAATGTGTTTTACTTTTAAACCAGACCATCCCAGAAGCCACTGGACTTCTTTTTGGTTGGCGATGCGCCACCGTTAGTACTGAGAGAAGGCGGGATCTCGGTCTTTTCGGAACGCTTGACCCTGTTCTGAATCTTTTCGTTACGTCCTTGCATAGCGCCCTCCTCGCGTGCGGAAGCCACATCAGCGTCGTAGTTTTGCGCGTTTTTGAAGAGCTGCCACGTCTCGGTGGAGACTATACCATCCTCGGCGTCGCCGATAACCTTGAAGAAACTCTCCCAAAGGTCGGCTTTAGCGTCGTCGTCAAGACCAAGCTGCTCCATAGCATCGGCCGACTTCTGTAGATTGGAGACGAGTTCCTTCTCGTGGTTTTCCTCGTCGGCCTTCTTCTGCTGAAAGTCGGCAATCTGCTGAGCCACCTCCTTGCCTATCTTCTCGTCCTGCATAGCAGCGCCGATGTCGATACCATGAGAAGCTATCCATGTGATAGGGTTAAGGTCGGGATTCTTTGTAAGGTCCATAGCCATAGCTGCAACCCAACGGTTGTTGTCGAACATTTCGCTGAGAGCCTTTCCGTCCTCCTCGTAGCGAGAGAGAGCGTCGGCATCGTCGTTCATAGCAGCGTAGCGAGCCTCCTTATCCTCAAAGTCGATGTCCTTATGACGTTTAGAGAAACGCTCGGAGAAAGCCTTGCGGTTGGGTCGGTCGTCCACGGGTGGAGCTGTAGCCGCTTCTTGCGACTGAGCTTCGGTCTTGATTTCATTATTTTCTTCTGCCATATTTTTATATATAATAAGGTGTATTATCCTTTACCTTTTCCGGGTATCTACATATTTTAGTTTACGCTTGCGAATATCCCGATTTTTTGCGTCCGTTTTTCCGTGTTTCGTACTTGCAACTTTTGAACAGACGAAACACGGCATTTCGCGCTGTCATTTAGAGTATTTTTGCGCTGATAGACAATGACATAAGATAGAAATATGCAGAAAAATATACCCACCTTATCACGTGTAATGCCGACTTCGGGCAAGACGTTTGACACCGTACGGAGACGTAAGGAAAGACAGTCGGGCAAGAAGACGGACTATGAGCTGCTGCAGCGATGTTGGCAGGCATGGAACAACCTGGAGGCTGTGCGTATGGTTAGAGACAGAGCCAAGAGATACTGCTACGGCGACCAATGGGGCGACACAGTGAGAGTGTACAAGAACGGATACTACTATGACATGACGGAAAGAGAATACCTGAAAAGGAAAGGCTCAGTGCCGTTGTCGAACAATGTGATGGTGTCGATATTGAACACACTTGTGGGAATGTACGCAAAGCAAGGTACAGAGCCAGTGTGCTTTGCAAGAACACGCTCTTCACAGTCACTCTCGGATATGATGTCGGCCACGATGCAATGCAACTGGCAAAACACACAGATGGAGATATTGTTGAAGCACGCGCTTGAAGACTATCTTGTAGGAGGAGTAATGGTATGTCGAGAGACATACGAAGACAGAACACAGGAGATAGAAGACTCGTGGACAGACTACATAGAGCCAAACTATGTATTTTGGGAGGGAGGATCAGACCCAAGACACCTTGACCTGTCGCTGATAGGCGTGCTGCATGATGAGTCAATAAACGACCTGTACAAGAAATTTGCAAAGGAAGAGTACGGACTAAGCATAGACGACCTGAACAGAATATTCGACATAGACCCAGACGACAGTCAGACGGAAGGAACTATGCACAACGACACAAACGACCTGTCGAACATATCATTTGATATACCGTCGAAGCGCGGACGATACGTGAGAGTAATAGAAGCGTGGACTACCGAGACCAAGTACCGCTATCAGTGCTACGACCCGATAGCGAAAAACGAAAGTGATGCTTACTTCCGCATAGAATGTGACGATAAAGTGTTGATAGCAGAGCTAAACGCGAAGAACGTGAAGAGAAAGGAGCAGTATGACCTGATGGGAGTACCGCCAGAAGACAGAGCCTATATCACGGCAAAGAAAGTGGCAGACAAGTATTGGTACTACACGTTTATGGCACCAGACGGAACCGTGCTATGCAGCGGAGAGACGCCATACGATTTTAAGTCGCATCCATTCACGATAAAGCTCTATCCGTACATCAACGGAGAAATACATCCGTTCATGGCAAACGTGATAGACCAGCAGAGATACATAAACCGTTTGATAATAATGAACGATATGGCAATACGCTCATCGGCCAAGGGTGTATGGCTTATCCCTACACAGGTATTGGACGGAATGACACCAGACGAGTTTGCCGAGCAAGCAACGGAGTATGACGGAATGATATTCTACACACCAAAAGCTACATTGCCAAATTCGCGACCCGACGTGATAACGTCAAACGCTGTGAACCTTGGAACCAACGAACTATTGCAGATGGAGCTAAACCTGATGCGCGAAGTGTCGAATGTTTCAGGAGCGTTGCAAGGCAAGACACCAACGGCTGGAACATCAGCCTCGAGATATGCGCAAGAGTCGCAGAATGCCTCGACCTCGCTATACTCGATACTGAAAGACATGGAATCGTTTACGGAGAACATTGCACAGAAGAAGTGCATGACGATAAAGCAATACTATGAAGACGGACGACCCATCTTCAATAGCGATAGCACATACCCGATAGAGTATGACAGACTTGGCGCAAGAGACATGATGTTCAAGATTTCTATCAAGAACGCTGCTGCTACAGCCACCTATCAGAACAACGTGAACGACAAACTTGACATGTTGTTTGACAAGGGAGCCATCAACATCATACAGTATCTACAGAACCTGAACGAGCCGTTTGCAGACAAGCTGCTGCAGGACGTGCAGAGTAATATGGAAGAGCTAAGGGCGCAGCAAGAGGCAATGGGGCAGCAAGCGCCACAGAACGGAGTAGTGCCAGAGGCAAACCAACAGGCAGTAGAACAAGCGCAAGGATACTTGATGCAATAATATAAAAATGTAAAATATGGATATAGCCATATATCTTGAAGATGTGAAAGAAGCCGTAAAACGGCAACTGTCCATCATAGGAAAACACCATAGCACACAGAAGGGCGACACGCTGTTCTCGGTGTCAACACTATCAAGTGTGGAAGACACGGTAATGCGACAATGCATAATAGACGGAGCGCAGCTTGTGACATCGAACCTATCGCCAGTATTGTCGGGGTATGAAGTTGGGAAGAAGGCAGGAGGACAGAAAGCAGAATATATAGCGTTCGTTGTGAACACTACACGAAGCAACGATGCACTATCAGGAGCAGCACAAGACAGTGTGAAGTCGCTACTCATTGCTTATGTAACGCAATCGGTATTGGCGATGGTGCTGCCAGACCTTGCTGGGAAATATGCTACGGACGTGCAGGCACAGCTACTTGCAGCCACACGACTGATATTTACGAAGACACCGCCAGGCAGTGCGGACAAGACGCTCGCGGACTGTGTGGGCTCGGTTGAACTATAGGTATAAACAAAAACAGTAAGTCACCATGATAATAAAATTCCAGATAATAAAATCCGTGATAATCGAAGCTGTAAAGGCAGCGACCTATCTTAAAGGCAAGATAGACGAGGCAGCACAGCCAGGGCAGAAAACGCCATACTTCGAGATAGCAGGAGACGAAGAGGTGCACGAGCGCACATTGGACCATGACCTGACAACAGCACTCGAAAAAGCAAAGATAATCTTTGTAGACTACTATGTGCCCACAGCCCAGACGATAGGCGACAATGCCATATACTACAACGACAAGACAAACGACATAGTGGAGTTTACGCTAAACGTGTCGCGAAGATACAACGGATCGTTGACAGACACGTTGGCAAGACTTGTAGCAAAGTTTGTAGAGGACACAATGTGCTACGAATGGTGGGTAAAACTGGGCAACCTAAACCAGGCAGCACCGTATCAGTCGGCAGTGGCAGCGGACGAGATTGCGATAAGACGCTGCTTTGTATTGTCGGCTCCAGCAGTACCAACAATAAAATATCCCACAACACTAACGGCAAAGGTAGACGGAACAGACGCGGAGGGCGAGATAACAATGCGTGTGGACGAGAATGCCACGGTGTCGTACAGTATTGACGCAGGAGCAGTAGACGACATTGAAGCACGCTCGGAAGACCCAAGCATAGTGGAGATAATGCGCTACAGAGCACCAATGACATTTGAGCTTGTGCCACGTAACACGGGAGTAGCGAGGATAAGACTATTCTCACGACATACAGACAATGTGTATGTGGAGTTTACGGTGATAGTGTCGAAGGAGTACTATTAAAAACAAAAGGACATGAAAAAGGATTTTTCGGAATTGCATCCGTTTGTAGCTTCAAGACAGAGAGGGTGGATACCAGTAGCAAACCCCCTTGAGCCACAACCACCAAGGAGAGCATACGGACATAGCATAAAGCACATCTATATACAGGCAGACCAGCTGTTCTTTGATGTGGACTCTGTGACATCATTGATAGACAAGGCTACGAAGAAGACACAGGAAGAGACTGAGGTGACAACATCGGAAGCGGACTCGCACAGACCAATGTTCTACAGATGGTTTGACCAATATATAGCGTCGGTGGAAAGAATACTGTCGGCTTATGTGGCTAAGCCAGAAGGAGTAGCGAGAATGAACGGACTGAAAGAATGGCAGGAGAAAGAGATAATACTGGTGATGCCGGACTACTGGGACGCGACGGTGTATGATGCGTTGGTGCAAGCCATTCATAAGTATGTGGTGGATGGGGCGTTGTTTGAATATCTCTCCAACACGTTAACATCGAGAGACCAGAGAACGATAGACAGAAAACAAAACTTGGAGGACGGAGAGAAGGTGATAAAAGAACTGAGCAGTAGGGTGTTGCCGGGAACGATTAGGAAACACTTGAATCCGTTTTGATGTGAGGTGTTGTAACACCGAAGGAAAGGAAAATATATGGTGAAGACATTGGACGACATACCTCTTTTGTCGGAGAACAGGAAGAAGCTGTTGCCGAAAGGAAAGAAGGCACAGAAGGAATTTATCCGTGATTTGCTATCGAAGAATCAGGAAAAGTTTGAGGAGCTGTTTGAGGAGCTTGCGGAGCATGACCCGAAAGCGTGGTTGCTGCTGTATCATGACATGCAGAAACATGTTGTGCCGAAGCAGTCGCAGGTGAATGTGTCGGTGGGCATAAACAAGGACTTCCAGGAATTGGTGGCGTTGTCGACGACAAAGACAGACGATCCGTTGGCTATAGGGGCAGAGCCTGTGCCGAAGATAGAGGATGCGGACTATGAGGAACTGAAAGAATACGAAGGATTATAAGACATGACGACAATAACCGACCTTGACATAGATAAATTGCTTGCCGAAAATAAGAAACGATATGATGAAATTTTCGGTGAGTATGACCCGTGGACAGGCGTGGGTTGTTATGATTTTAAGAACAGAATATGCCTTGAAATACCAGACTTCATCATTCCGAAGATGTATGTGCCGAAGGAGTGTATGCGAACACTGCTGTATAAGAACCTACAGCATTTTGGCACGATAAAGGAGGTGCTGATACAAGTACTACATAAGGAGTATGACGAGGAATCGGAAGAAACACAGAAGCTAAGACAGCTGCTGACCTTTGAGATATTCAAGGTGAGATTCAGAGAAGACCCAGAGTTTGCTCTGTTTGTGACGGATAAGATTGAGGACAAAAGAACGGGAAACATGATACCGTTCAGACTAAACTATCCGCAGAGAAGACTTATCAATCTGTTTGAGAAGCTGAGACACAAGAAGAAGGCAATACGTGTTGTAATTCTGAAGGCACGACAATGGGGTGGCTCAACATTGACGCAGCTGTATATTAAGTGGATTCAAGACTTTCGGCGTGACGGTTGGAACGCTATCGTTCTGTCGCAGGTAAAAGGAACATCGAAGAAGATTAAGGCGATGTACCGAAAGGCGGTGGAAAGACAGAAAGGATGGACGATAGGACACCCAGGAACACAGTTGATGCTATCGCCATACGAAAACTCACCCGACGACTTTATTGTGACAGATGGCAACAAGGCGTTGAGACGTTCGACGCTGACGGTAGCCTCATTCGATAACTTTGATGCTGTGCGTGGTAACAACTTCCACTGTGCCCATTATTCGGAGGTGGCATATTGGAAGAAGACACCAGAACATGACCCAGAGGGTGTAATCTCGTCAATTTCGGGCGGCATACATAACATAGAAGACAACGTAGAGGTGTTTGAGTCAACAGGACGAGGAGCTTCGGGTTTCTTCTATGACCGTTGTCAGTTGGCAATGGACCCATCGAACAATGACGCATACGCATTCATCTTCATACCCTGCTTTATCATTGAGAACGACATGGAGCCAGTGGAGGACGAGAGGGAGTTTGCGATGTGGCTGTTGAAGAACAAAGACCGCTCGACCTGTCCCAAGGGATATAGAGAGACGGGCAAGTTCTTTTGGCGAATGTGGGAGAAAGGCGCATGTTTCCAGGCAATCAACTGGTACAGAAACTTCAGGAACAAGTTCAAGACGCACGCCTTCTGTGCAACCGAGGCACCTATCGACGAAGAAGAGGCATTTAGAAACTCGGGTAATCTTGTGTTCAACCCTTACTCAATAGACGACCTAAGGCAAGGCGAGGTAAAGAAGCCTAAGTACATAGCAGACATTGTAACCACGGGCGAGAAATCGACGGAGGCGATAAAGAATGCAAAGATAAAGATAAGGGAAGACGGAGAAGGCGAGTTGAAGATATGGAGCTTGCCAAACAACAAGATATTGCGTGTAGCAGACAGATATGTGGTGAGCGTGGATATCGGAGGCAAGTCGTCTACTTCGGACTATACCGTAATGACCGTGCTTGACAGAATGGGCATGATGCCATCAATGAAGGATAAGCCACGTGTGGTAGCCCGATACAGAGGGCATTGCAGACATGACGTACTTGCGTGGAAGGCAGCAGCTCTTGCTCACTATTACGACGATGCGCTGCTTGTGATAGAGAGCAACACGGCCGACCGCGAGAAGAACAACAACACCGAGGGCGACCACTTTGGCTCTATAATCAATGAGATAGCGGACTACTATCCCAACCTGTACCAGAGGCGCTCGTCGCCTGAGGACACTGCTGGCAATGTACTTGCCAAGTATGGATACCAGACCAATAAGATAACAAAAGGCTGGCTGATAGACAATCTTGAAGCGTTTGTGGATGATAAGCTTTGGCATGAGCCAGACACAGAAATGTATCATGAGCTACGTATCTACGAGCGCAAGGAAGACGGTTCGCTTGGAAACATCGAAGGTTCGGGCAATCATGACGACGTACTGATGTCAACAGCCATAGCCCTATATGTATCGACACATGAAATGGAAATGCCTAAGTGGAGAACAGACGAAGGCCTAAGAGGACATTCGGACGGAGTGAAGACAGAGGCATCAATATAAAAGAAAACAGATATGCAGAAATCACTATCATACTCAAAAGGAATAACAACATCGCTATCGGGCATGTTGACAGATGATACGGAACTTGTAGAGTTGGTAGGAATGGTGTATAAGTCAGGCGAAATGCACCCTATACAATTACCTTCCCCTCTTTCAGGTACCGTTATCAACCAACAAGTAGTCTACATACACAAAGGACCCGACTACTGCAATGCCATTCTATACGATAAGGTGTTGGGCAATATCACGTTTGCAGAAGTAGACTTCGAGAAATCGTCGATAGGAAAAACCCAACAAGAGGGTATATCAATAGGTAAAAGCCTTAACAATATATCGTCGGTAGGCAATACGCTTATTGTGGCCACAGACAAAGGCTTTGCATACCTATTATATAAAGGAGGAACGTACAAATATCTTGGCAATGAGTTGCCCAAGCCAAGGGTAAAATTCCGAACCTCAGCACCTATCATCGAGTCGCTTGTAACCAAGAAGAGCCAATTGTGCGACATAGACTACCTGGTAGACCATCCGACTGTTGGTGCTTACTACAACGACGACGGATCATTCAGTCATCTTGGTAGCAACGCATTAGAAGCAGGCACCAGATACGAAACATTCAGACCAAAGGACGACCGTGTGGACGACTTGCAGACAGCCATATCTGGCCATGTATCCCTGATACTAAACCTTGTCAAGGAGAAAAACGCATTTGCATTCCCCTTTTTTGTGCGATTTGCGCTACGCCTTTTCGACGGTACCTATGCACGTATATCGGCACCCGTGGCTGTGTTTCCTACGATAACACGTAACAACTACATTGTGCCCGTAGAATGGAAAAATCATGAGGTAGTGGAGGATACAGGCTCGGCGTTAAAACTACTCTATTGTCCTTCGTACGTAAAACTGCAATATCAGGTAGGTGGAGAAGACATAGACGAGTGGAGCGACATAGTGAAGGATATAGTAGTGTTCGCTTCGGACGAGGTGCTACCTTTTAATGTAGACGACAATTGGAGCATCATGAATCCGGAACAAACAAACAATACAGAGGTAGTAGATTTCTTAGGAATGAGATATGACGAGGCTGTATTCAGAGGTAATGCAAGAAAGAAGATAGTGTTCAACCTCAAGACATTCCCGGCAAGAGATATTGTATTGCCAAAAAAGTTCAAGACAGAGGACGAGATAATAGACGAGTTGCTGGCAAAGACACAGTTCTTTAAACTATTCTCTGTAAAGATAGATAAGATATACAATACAGTATGGAAGGATGCGCCAATAAAGCAAGGAGTAGTGAGCGCACTGTTACAACAGGAGCAACTGTCAGTAGACGATTATTACGGATGGACAACGATGAAACCAGAGAGTATGTATTCGTACAACAAACGACTAAACCTCTTTGGGGTAAAGCGTTATCCATTCAAAGGCTTTTCGTCGTTCATCGCCAACTCGGACATAGTGCAGCGAGATTGCAGGTTGCAGTATTTTGTGCATATCGTCAGCGATACAATGGATACATGGGTAGTATCAGACATGGTAGAAACACTAAAAGAGGTAGCCAACTCATGGTTCTACTATCCCGATACGAATGCTACCGAGGTAATAGTATACGACTCAAAAAGTGCAGCAAGCTTCCGTATACCCCTACAGCGTCATGAGCGCCTTAATGGAGCCTACGCATTCCGCACACTGCCTCTGTATTCAACGATTACGAATGAGAACGTGAGCCGCCCTTCGCCAGACCCAACAGCCTACGAGTTTCTATCATCACAGATATTCACCTCAATAGTGAACAATCCCTTTGTCTTCCAAGCCTCAGGAGACAACACAGTAGGCACGGGCAACATACTCGGCATAGTAGCCAACACAGAGCCAATATCACAAGGACAGTTTGGCCAGTACCCTCTGTTAGTTTTCACGACGGAAGGCATTTATGGCATGTCGGTAAGTTCGGAAGGATTGTATGCAGCGAGTTACCCCATATCGCGCGAGGTGTGCAACAATGCTGCATCGATAACGCCAACGGGCAGTGTTGTATTCTTTACTTCGGCCAAGGGTCTTATGGCTGTGTCGGGAGGGAAGGTGACTTGCGTGTCAAACCAATTACGAGGACGCAACCCGTCGCAATTTCTTGAAGTAGGCAATGGAGACTTCCTTGGGTACCTTAGAGATTCGTTAATAGCGTACGACTACCGTGACTCGCTACTGCATATCATCAACCCCAAGGAGCAATATGAATATGTATATTCGATACATGACGGAACCTTCGCCAAGGCATCGTTGCCAGGAAAGGTGATTGCTGTGGTGAATAACTATCCCGACAACATCATACAGCTCAATGACGCGACTGTACTATCACTAACATCGAAGCCAGACATCAATGACGACACAACACTATATAGCGGAACATTTACGACACGTCCTCTGAAGTTAGGTTCGTCGTTGCAGCTAAAGACAATACATCAGATATTGCACCTCTTTGATACGGCGAACGGCAAGATAGCGCTACGTATATATGGCTCAAACGATTGTAGGAACTGGTGTGAGCTACATTCGTTGCACGGCAAGCCATGGAAATACTACACCTTAAGTTATAAGCTAAGCAATATGCTTGCTACGGATGCGTTTGCCGGAACGGTTGTGGATTTTCAGCCACTATTTACGGAAAAGATGAGATAAAAAAAGAAGGCTATCCATCACGGACTGCCTTCTTCTACTTATAATTTTCAATGAAAAATGTATTAAACCACTTTCTTAACTAACCTAATAAAACCTTCTTAGTATATGAAAACAACTTAAACCAAATGTAACCAAACAAATAACAATAAAGGTGAAGCAGGCCATTAATGCCTGGTATCAACATCATTATAAGGATAACGGGCATACCAGCCTTAAGACATCCTTTGAAGTCGCCTCGCTTGCCCCACATAATGCCGAACATGGCGAAGAGCAAGCCCGACATACCGACGGTAGCCCTATCAGTAAACATAGGCAGGAAGCTCGCTGCAACGGCTACCAGATAACCAGACATGACATCCATCTTTTGCTTGATGTTCCACAGAACAAACAAATTGGCAAGCATGTGCCATATGTTGGCGTGTTGGAAGCTGTAAGTGAGGTGGGGGATCAGGCTATCGTTAGCCAGAACCCCCATACCTCTATAAGGAAGCGAACCGAAGAGACTAAGTATCGTTAACAGTAGCTTTGCTTTTACGTCCACTGCCATACACTTCACGATGTCGGAAATCCTTTCCATAGAGTCTGTACTTAACAAATATATCTTTAACCGTGCGTGGCGACAAGAAGAACTCTGGAGCCGGGAGCGAGACAAGTATAGGGCACAGAAACCACAGGGACTTGTTGACATACTCCTTTCGCTGCGAGAGTTCCTTCATGCGTTCGAACAGCGAATAGTAGAGCCGACGTTTTGAGTCGCCTAAAGCATCGACAATAGAGTTGTCGCCAACGGCCATGCGTCGAAGTTTCTCATAAGCCTCTTTAGCCGTGATATAATAACGAGGAGCCGGATGCTTGGCAGTCTTGACGTATGCGTCTTGCTGACTCCACGGACGGGAGTGCTTGCATACATCACAGTAGGCTTTTCTAAGAGCCTCGCGCTGCATACGGGTAATATCGTAATTATTTTTTGTCATTCAAGGAAAACGGTTTAAGAGGTTTTGTGATACAAAAATATGCAAACTTAGTTTAGTGACCAAGTTTGCGTATTAAAAATTAGTATAAATTAAAATATATTGTACTTATTTTTGTAAGTTTTCGCCTTTAGTTATTCTAATAACATCAGGCTCATAGCAGCATTCAGGACAAAAAACATCATAACCTTCTGTATATTTGTAGTACGAGGTCATTTTAATCTTATATCCATAACGAATTTTTGAACAAGAAGAATTAGTATGAATTATATTCTGATGTGTTATAGGATTGCGCTCACAATAGATATAATCCGAGAGCCGGGTTTTTGAACACGATGAAACACTTGCAATTATTGCTATTGCTAATAGTGATAATTTTGAAACTTTAATATTCTGATTCATTGTATATATTATCTATTTCACTTTCTGCATCATCTAAATCATAGCTGTCAACATAATCGCGCATATTATCTATTGAAGATTGTGCGTTAGATGCGTATTCGTTTATTTGTTGAAGCTTATCTTCCAAGTCTGAAATTTCCTGTTGTTGTCGTGTTATAACAGCCTCTCGCTCTGCTATTTGTTGACGGAGCTCTTCTTTGGATTCTCCACATGATAACATAAGGCAACTTGCACATAACAAAACAAGAAGCGGAATCAAATCTTTAAATATTCTCATTGTTGACGATCATGTTTATAGCAAATATGACATGGAGTTTTGTGTAACTTCTTAGCTTGTTCGAGAGTTACTTGTTTTATCTCTCGGCTGCAATTGCGCAAGCCTTTGCATGATGCGGATTTGTGGTAGCGCTTGGATTGTGGCCCGGTGCAAATGTAGACACCATCGCCTGTAGCGCAAGCGAGGAACATTAGGGAAAGAAAGAGTACTTTCATTGTTGTTAAAATTAGTTATTATTGCGTGCTGCAAAAGTACTAAATATCTGTAAGACAGCCAAGGAATATCATCAAAAGACGTAAACCAGTTTACAAATAATATTGCGCTATAGAATAAGAAGCCTGGGCAAGAGAGCCAATGAGATAACAGGGAGATTCGGTGTTGAGAGGAATGTTGTAGTAATCGGATATGTGAGTTGTGGCGTGGAGAAGTTCGTGGGTGAGGGTGTTGAGAAATTGAGAGGGAGAAGAAGAGGGACAGAGAACGATGAGGGTGCGGTGAAGGGAAATGTTGGTATAAGTAAAAGCCGTGTCGGGAGTAGACTGATAGACAAGAAGACAGGCATCTTCAAGAGGACGCGAGTGACAGGCGAGAGCTTGAAGATGTCTGCGGATAGTATCAACCTTAGAAGAAGGAACGTTGTAGAATATCTGCACCGTCCAATCGTAGGAATGGAGGTAAATTTGCTGCGAGCGCATAGGCTATGCGGGGTCTAAAATATCTTCCCATGGGATAGGCGTGCCTGAGAGGGCACAATCGGCATAGAAACGATTGAAGATAAAACCGTCGGGCTGGTCTTCATCATCGACGTAATCCTTGACAAAGAGAGCAAGGGCACGCTCGTCGGTGATAGAAGAACCGTAGAAATCGGCAAGAGCCATATTGAAGACATAGACATGGTCGTAGGCAATGGCGTTTTCGAGAGTTATGCCGTACTTGTGGATAACTTGCTCGACCTTCTCCTTAGTCCAAGGAGTGATAGGCTTGTTGTCGCGACGCATACGAGAGACAGCGAAGTCGTGCATACGGCGCGAGAAATGATAGCCATAATGTCGCAAATAGGCGAGCATTTCGGGCGGACAATAGTCGTACTGAGAAAGAGATTGTCGAGGTTTCATTTGAAGATATGAAATAATGAGGAGAGTAACAGCTGCTGTGCCGACTCTCCTCGGGTTAAACATTAGTAATCGTTATCGTAGTCGCGACGATCACGTTGTCTGCGGTTGTCGGCGAAGTCTTCACGTTCGCGATAATCGGGACGGGGGTGATATTGGTCGCGGTTGCGATAGTCGGAGCTGCGATAGTCGGGCATAGGGCTGCGCTCGCCATATCGCTCACGCTTGATAGAGTCGAGACAGGACATGACCTTGCCTCCATAGCGAAGCATTTTCTCGGCGTTCTCGGTGAGTTCAGAGAACTTATCCTCGGTAATTTCAACAACAAAATTCATAGTCGTAATGTTTTTTAAGTTTCTAAGAGAAAGGATGCCTTATGCCTTAGGTTTGAGAGCCTGAGCAAGCATGCCCTGGATATTGGAGAGAGTACCTTCGATGCCAGACATCTTAGTCTCGAGTTGTGAGATTTTCTGCTCCTGCGCTTTCTTCTCGGCTATTTGAGGGTTGAGCTGGGCAAGCATGGACTCGCAAGAAGAGACGACAGAACGATGATAGTCAACACTTTCGAGAATCTGACGAGACTGACGAAGCATAGCCTCAACCTCGGCAGACATAGCCTCGCGTGACTCTGACACAACAAGGGAGCCAGAGTTGGCAATCTGACCGTTGGAAGGAAGTTGCTTGAAATCCATTTCACCATCGGTAAGCTTAACACGCACATCAACAACAGATTCCATCGGTTGAGGAGAGAACTGTCCGGGCTGATAGGTGGGGAACTTAGGCTGAGGATTGGAAACGGAAACAACCTGTCCAATCTGCAATTTAGGCTCGTTGCTCTTGTCAAGCACATAAAAAACACTATTAGTACGCAAACCGCTGAACATAAGAAATCCTTTCTTTTAGAATAGGTTAGACAATACCCGTCAAGACATGAGTTGAAGGGTGTTAGTGTCGCGTTCAAACCAGAGCTGATAGATACCAGTACCTGGGAGGTCGGCGACGGTAAGAGGAGCGCCGTTGTACTTTGTAACGGCTTGGGTGGCTCCATTAGTCTCGAAGAGAATAGGGAGCGTGCCGGTGGTTGCCGTTGGAATAGCCTGAGCAAGCTTAACGAAAACCGTTCCACGATAGTTAGCCGATGCGAAAGCATGGTTGCGGAAGGAGAACGTGACAGCTGTAGCAGAGACCGCTACGGCAGTGGAAGCCACGGCAGCGGAACCACGACGGTTGACCCATGCGAAGGGATAATTCCAAATAGGTGTCATATAGAACCCTCCTTTCTCATTAACCCCAAAAGCCGTTGGCGTTGGCGTAAAGACCGTACTGAGCGGCAACACAGTTAGGAACAGTAACAAACGGCTGATAAGGGACTGTCACGGTGTTAGGCTGTGCACACTTGATAGCATTTACCTCCTTCTGCAATCCGGCAAGAACAGAATTGACGGGAGCGAGAGCCTGACCGACAATCTGTGAAGTCATGGCGGACGACTTGTAGGTGCTGTTCTCCTCACGAAGAGCATCAAGCTTGCTCTGCATTTCGCGCATTTCGGCTTGCTTCTGACCGTCGAGGAGAGTCTGTGTGCTATCCTTGATGGCGTTGTGCAAGTCGCAAGTCTGACGCTGGGTCTCGTAAGCCACGTTAGCAAAGCCACGCTCCTGTCCGTTAGCCACGTTGTTGATAGAACTCTGGAGAGCGTTAGTCTGCTGACAGATGGCAAGACGATTCTCGCAGCAACAGTTAGCAAGCTGCTGAGCAATCTGCATATTGCCCTGCTGTAGAGCGTTGATAGTCTGCATACCCGACATACCCACTTGGTTGCCTACAGACTGGACCTGTGAGGTGAGAGCCGAAATAGCCGACTGAATCTGTCCTTCGGTGCAGTTGAGCTGAGTAGCGAGATTAGACAGAGCGTTGCGGTTGCCACCGATAGCGTCCATGAGCAGAGAGCGTCCGTAGTCGTTGTTGATTTCGTTGGCTATGGCACCACGTCCATTGCCACCGAAGCCACCCCAACCATTACCACCCCAACCCATGAGGAAGAAGAGGAAGATAACCCACATAAAGCCACCACCTTCACCCCATCCGTTGTTATTCTTGTTCATGGCAAGAAGAAGGTTAGGGTCGAGACCGTTACGCTGGAGAAGAGGAGCGAGAAGCGACATCATGCCGCCACCGCCACACTGTCCGTCATTGCCGAATACATAAGTTTTTGTTTCAGACATAATAGTAAGATTTAAATTTCGCCCCAACATTGAGACTTGACGCAAATTTACATATTATATAGAGGTGCGCCTAACAATGCTCAAATGAGGAGAACGATGCTCACGGAAACAAAAAACCGCCCTGTTTCACAACAGAACGGCTCAAAGACATATGAAAAAAATCTTATATAAAAACAATAATATTATGTAATCTTACAACAATCGAGTTCAGACAGACTCCATGAAAGTTCCTTAAACCCGGCAGTCTTACGTCCGCGAGGGATGCGACCATCGGCAACATAACGGTCGAACTTGGCGCGTGACATATTGAGATAACGACAAGCCTCGTATTTGGAGACACGACGGTCCTTGTCGGCAATCATCGTGCAGAGGTCGAGGAACATGCGTTCCTGCTCGTCAGTAGTGGCACATTCGCCACTGTCAATACGGTCGATAAGTTCGACGAGAATTTTGCGGATAGATTTTAAGAGGACTCCCATAGGTTATTTTCTACGATGTATAAGCCATATTAAGCTTACTGTACTTGTTATCATAAGGACTATCGAAATTAGAGGTACGGCGAACTGCTTCCATAAAGATAGTTTACGTTCGACAGGAACAGATATATCAGCCTTATTCTCTCTTACAGTGTAGATTGTATCGTGCTTTATAGAGACACGGTCGCGCCAACGGGTGATTTCCTTGGTGCGGTATATGGTATCGCCTTTGACAATGGACTCGAAATAGATAGAGTCGTGCATGTAGACGCTATCAAGGCGAAGGTTGTTGATATGTACCGTGTCGTGATAGGTGCGTTCGAGGACTACAGGCTTAGAGGTAGAGCAGCTGGAGCAGCACAAAACAAGGACTATGTACATAATTATTATTACAATAAGCCAATACAAATCGCCTATTGTCTTGCGTATTCTGTCACGTGGATCATAATCATTTGTAACCATATCCTTACTGTTTTAATAAAACCTTCTTAGCCCTTTCGAGATACATCTTGCGCTTGTCAAGGCCATTGGTGCCACCGTTGATAATCTTTGTAATCTTAAGAATGTCGTCCTTGTCGGCATACTTGTTGAGATTATGGGTAAGCCAAAACCACATGGAAGATTTGACAGCGCCAAGAGGTTCTGCCAGGAGGTCTGGATTACGGAGAACGTCGCCTTTGCAGTAACTGGAGCTGTTGTAGGCGGAATAATTTGCACGGCCTGTAATCTGGATAAGGCCACGACCACGATATTTATAGCCATCGCCATCCTTTTTGGGTGTATTGCCGAGCATCTTAGCAAGGCGTCCTGTATCGTACTTGTCGAAGTAATGAGTAGGACCTTGCTCTACAGTATACTTGAACTCTGCTGACTCATGAAGAATCTGGGCGAGGTAGTGGCACATACGAAGAGGAGTGTCGATATGGAATGTGTCGGCATAGCCGTTGATGTAGTTGATATACTTATTGATGCGACTTCCGGCATCAGGGACAATCTGTAAGAGCTGCTGTTTGGTTATGTTCATTTTGTCTCCTCCTTTTCAAGTTCAGGTTCGGAATTCTTGAAAAATTTAAAATTCTCAACAAACTTAATGGTAAGAATGTAATACAACACGGAAACAAGCTTGTGCCACGAGGAACCAGGTGTGCAAAGGCTTCGCGCATTGCGTAAAATGTTAGTACCAAAAACACCAATGGCTATAAAGCAAACGTATTTGACACAAGCAAGGGCTTGCTCTTCTGAGTGCATGAAGTGACCGATGATAAACATAGATGCAGCCGTGGCAAAAAAGATGAAGCAATAGACCAAACACATGCCTGCCTTGCGCCAAGACCAATCCGCGCCACACTTTATGTCTGCAAGCAATCCGAAGAAAAAATTAACGACAAACAGTATTAGCATGGCAAGCATGAAGTCCCGAATTGGGCTGAGAAGGGCTAAGAAAGCCCCGGTAATTGCGTATAAAACACTCCTTGTATCTATCATGATAATTCTTTTATTCGCAAATTTAATGTTAAAAGGCATAGGATTTTCGGTATTTCGTCTTTTGCAAAAATAAAAATAGGTAGCGACAATTAAGCCGCTACCTAATTATATTAGATTTTGTTCTCAAGAGCGTCGAAGGCAGCACGAACATCTCGGCTAAGAGTGCGTGCATAGCGTTGGGTCTGACGGAGATTAGTATGACCGAGAACTTTGGAGACAATGTTGATAGGCATACCCATTGAGAGGAACATGGTGGCAGCTGTGGCTCGTCCCATGTGACTATGGAGATTATTGACACCTATCATTAAGCCTATAGCCTTAAGATAGTCGTTGTACTTCTGGTTGCTTATCTGGGGAAGCTTGTTGTTATACCTATTGAGTATCTCCACAGCTTGAGGAAGTAGCTGAAGGACGAAGTCTACATCTGTCTTGACACGACGGTCGTGATAAAAATACTTTCCGTCTATGATGTCACATGCGCTGAAATCAAACGCCATAAGGTCGGAATATGCGAGTCCGGTGTAACACTGGAACAAGAAGAGGTCGCGTGCCTTGACGAGGTGAGGATTGGTGATGTCGAGGGAACGGATAGACTCGAACTGCTCAACGGTGAGGCAATCGACGTACTGTTTGTCGCCACGAGGTATTTTGAAACTAAGACGACGATACGGATTTTCTTGCACAAGGTTGTCAATAACAGCATCGTTGATAAAAAGCTTCAGATACTTGTGGTAGTTGTAGATAGAGGCCTGTCCCATCGCTCGAGTATGCAAGTATTCATCCATTGCCCGAACCTTGGCCACTGTAAGGTCCGAGAAGGATATTATCTTACCCCATGAACGTAAGAAGCGAGTGAAGACACGATAGCGAGCCTTTGTACTATCGGATACACGACGTGCTACTGTACGCTGCTCACAATAGGTAGGGAAATCTATTTTCTTGGCAGGTTCACCCCGGAACATACGAGTAAGTAGGTTAAAGTCAAAGCCATCCTCGTCATCATAGGCTTTGTTTACAATCTTATAAGCTTTGGCCCTGATTGCAGTCAGACGTTGGTTTAATTCCATTCTGTCGGGATGGCGAACAATCTTACATTCCTGATAATCCCATTCGTCTGCAAACACCTTAATGCCTGTAGAAAAATACTTCTGTTGGCGATTCATACAAAAGCGAACTTCAACAGAACCTTGCTTTCCGCTCCGTGTGGCGTGCTTTCTGTCATAAACAATGTTAAATTTCAAAATTGCCATAATACACAAAAAATTTTAAAACGTTTACGATGTTTCGGGAAACAAACACACATTTGGTAATACACTTTTGGCGGTTGGTAATACATGTGGTAATACATTTCAACCAAAACATGCGTCCAAGTGCGCGAGAAAGCCGATAAATACTGGTGTACCCGAGCGTTGCGGAGTAAAACAGTTTGCGAACGAGTTCACGTTATAACTTGTTTACTTACAGCAACTTACACAAAGCAAAATATCGCTAATAGCTTGGTAAAGAAGCTATTAGCGATACAATCAAATTTGAAGCAATTTTGTTTATTTGTGATCCGCATGGGTCACAAGTAAAACTACTGTAACTATTTGGTTGTCAGCTTTCTTTACTTACGATATGCAAAGGTAGGTAATTTTTGGGTAAAACGTGAACTGTTTTACAAAAAGTTTACGGATTTATGATTTTTTGGGTGTTAACGAATGTCAAGCATATTTGGTCAGTTGAACAAGAAAACGTATCTTTGCATCGCTTTTCAGTAGTAACGCACAAACATAAAGCGCATTTAGGATACTTCAATCAACATATGGAGTCCTCGTCCAAAGTTCGGAGCGTTACACGAACGGCGGATGGGGACTCTCTTTTTTTTTGTCCCCATTCATGGTCGGAGTGTAAGAGACGGCTCAATACACCACGCATCATTTCGACTTGAAACAAAATCTGCAAGTGGGACCCAGGGCAGAAGTGCAAGAATTGATTGGAGAAGGCACGGGAAGGCGGTAGCATAACACCGAAAGCTCCATACGTTAACTGTCGTGTGCTGACAAGTGGCGAGGTGCTCCTGAGGTCCTGACGTTGGTCTTAATGAGTCTTGATTCTTCTCTCGTGGTGAGTTTTTTTATCTCACTATAAGGGGAGAATCATGGATTAGCCATCCGAGCCATCTGATGGTCTTAATGAAAGATAGAATAAATATTTAATAATAAATTATTTTGTTTCTCTCTTTGCTTCTTTCTCTCAATTTGGGTAAAACTTTCAAAAGTCGCAAAAATGTAAAAGTAACGCATATATGGAAAAAGAAAATTACAAAACACCGACACGTACAGAATTTGATGATTACTGCACTAAAAAACTTCATATTGTCGATAAGGAATATATGAATGCTCTTTGGTGTTCGTTAAGTAAAGCCAATTGGCGCAAAAGAAACGGAGATATTCCTGTTGATTGGCAAACTTTAGCAAGTGCCCATCACGGTATCCTCTTACAAAAATTCGGGCGTGAACCAAAACGTTTAAACGAATTTACCAAGGCTGCACAAAAACACGAGAAGACAATCTTTAATGAGATTGAGGAGGAATTTTCTGACAACGATCTTCATTACGTGTGCTATACAGACGGTAGTTGCGACAATACCTCTACTGTCAGAGCTGGCGGTTCGGCTTATATCGTACTGAAAAACGGAGAGGTGATGAAGGTGAAAAATCACGGACAATTGAATACCTCGAACAACAGAATGGAGTTATTGGCGATTATAAGTGCCGTAAATTCGTGTCCTAAGGGCGCCTACGTTGACGTATATACAGATAGCCAGTATTGTATACGGGTTCTGTCGAAGTCGTATAGACCTAAAGCTAATCCAGACCTTTACGAGTTATATAAGAAATGCGCTGCTCATGTGGCTGGCGTGAGATTTCACTGGGTGAAAGGTCATGACGGAAACAAGTACAACGAAATGGCTGATAATCTTGCTTACGCGGCCTATTGCGACGTCTGTGACCGATATGGTATAGAGAAGTCGCGAAGAAATTAATATAAGAGTTGTTATTAGTTACGTTTTTAGTTGCATAACCTTGTTGCTAAGGTAGCCATCCGTGAGGACAGCTACCTTTTTTTGTTGGCTTTAATCGTCTTTTTTAAGCCAAGGGTATAACGGGACTACCCTACAAGTTGTTGACGGTCGGGAGACTGCTTGTTCTGGTTCTTCTCCAGAATAATGGAGCGAAGTTCTTTGATGATGCCTTCCTTGACGAGTATTTCTGTCTCGTACTTCTTCTTAAGCACGGCAAGGTCGGGATGCTCGGTGATGAACATTGGCTCTTTGCCTCGTATAAGCCATTCGGCTGAGACTTCGGGGAAGAGTTGTAACACGTGTTCGATAAACTCCAACTTAGGTGGCTGTGAGCCGTTGCAATAGTTTACGACGGTAGACGGACGCTGGTCAAGACGATCGGCAAGCCCACGAGCCGAGAGGTTGTAATGCCGGCGTAGGGCTTCGAGGCGTTCGGTAATGGTTGTCATAGCTGTAAAATGTTTATTAATGTAATCGTATGTAAAAATATATAAATAAAAAGTAGTTTTATGCCCAAATATTTGGGCAGTTGCCCATATAATTGTACATTTGCATCGGTAAAACGGTTTACAACCGTTACATAAACTTATTTATTGTGCAAATATACGGATAATATGGCAAAGTTGATAAATAAAACGAAAATAATTGTTCCAAAGAAACAAATTTCCGTACTGATGAATCGGTTTGGATATAAAAGAACAGCTGTGTACAATGCGCTTGCTTACCGTTCGCACTCGAGCGTGGCACAGAACATACGCAAGATGGCCTTGGACTCCTTAGGGGGGAGGAAGGTGAGATTGCCGATGTTTGAAGAATAGAGAAAGCTGACAATCAGATATTAAAGCAGTTTGTTTAAGATGTGACACGGAGGAGTCTGTGCCGTTAGATTATTCGGGCTGTTGGTTCGTGAGGATAGGCAGTTTTTTAAAATCTTTAAAAACCAATGCTATGCTGCAACTTTTTACGACACGCACCTATCAAGATAGGGTTGACGAGATATACAAGCTGCTCGAGAGTGACAGGGATTGCTCGCTGAGGCTATTCGAGTGGCGCATGAGGCGGATACACTGCCTGATCTTGAAGATTAAACAACGTTCTGCCGACATGGGTAGAAAAGAGGAGATATACTAAGGATATGTTTTGGAAGAAGAAAGATAAAAACAAGTCCGACACTTGGGGGAAAACTGCAAGGACGGGAAAATGGAGAAGCACAAAATCGCTTAAGGATAAGCTTGATAGAGTGTTCTCGATGTATATACGTTTGCGAGACTCGAAGGAATTTGGCTTTAAGTACTTCAGATGTATTAGCTGCGGAAGAGTATTGCCGTTTGAGCAAGCCGACTGCGGACACTACATATCACGAACGAACATGGCTCTAAGGTTCTCGGAAGACAATTGTTCGGCGCAATGTCGGCACTGCAACCGCTACAAGGACGGTAATATACTTGACTATCGCCAGGGGTTGATAAGAAAGATTGGCGAGCAGAGAGTGATATTGCTGGAATCGAGGAAGCACGAAATGAAGAAATGGTCGAATTGGGAACTGGAGAAACTTATTGAGTACTACAGCAAGGAGACCGAACGACTGAAAGGAATGAATTGATAAGCTCATATTGGTATGTAAAATGTTATTAATGTTAGATGATAGCAGCGGCTATAACGTGTATATACTTAGTTGTTTTGCCTGTCTGGTGCGTGAGCATAGGACAGTTTTAAGGGGGCGTGACTACGGCTTGGGTAGCGTAGAGTTATAAAGAGATGTTTCCGAAGTGAGGGTTCGATTCCCTCTGCCTCCACGATAATTTCATTCTCATATTTCTGATGATTTAAAATTCAATAAACAAAGCTCTTATTGTTCGGTTCGTGAGAATAGAACAATATTTTACTACGAAACTATAAAACAAAATATAACATGAACAAGGAATATGTTTTACAGAAGCTGCAGAAGATGATGCCCGACGATACAAAGAGACCGATGGGTGTGAGCTTTGCAGAATTGAAGACAGCCGTACAGGAGGATTTGAGGGAGGCAATGAAGGAGCTGTTGAAAGATGGCGACATAAACTACTTTAAGACCCTGAACGGTGTGACAATATATTTGAAGGATTCTAAATTGTGATAATATGAAAGAGATATGTATTTACGAGTTGCACCTGAGGTACTTCAAGGGTGCGGAAAAAGCCGACTACGAGTTTAGCAGCCGCATCAATGTGGTGAAAGGCTGTAACGGCATAGGTAAATCGACGATAGCAGACGCTATTAGTTGGGTACTGTTTGGAACGAACCAAGCTGGTGACACCAAGTTTGGTATAAAGACCAAGGACGAGCACGGCAACGAGATTGAAGATGTGGAACACTCGGTTGAGATTAGGTTGTGCACGCGTGACGACTCGGACTTTCTTGAAGGCATACCCTTGTGGACAGGGAACCATTTGCTAACCCGAATACTTACCGAGACACGCAAGAAAGATGGTAGCGTGACTAACAACTACACGTACAAGGTAGACGGAGAGGTAGTGACAGCTGGAGATTTTAAGAAGGTTGTTGACGGGATTTGTCCGGAAAAGGTGTTCAGGCTCTGTTCATCGCCTTATGCTTTTGTAGGAATGGAATGGAGCGAGCAGCGCAAGAGGCTGAACGAAATGTACGGCGTTCCGAGTGTGGAGGACGTGACGGGTGGTGACGCACGCTTTGACGCTGTGAAAGAGCTGCTTGAGAAGGAAGACATCGACAAGGAGCTGAAACATCTGAAATACAATCGCAAGGAAATACAGGACAAGCTTGACGATGTGCCCGTAAGGCTTGAATCGTTGAACAAGGTGGTGCCAAAAGCGGAAGACTGGGACGCGATAGAGAAGCAGATTAACGATAAAGGGCAGGAAATAGACAAGATGCGCAATAGCCTGACCACCATAAACGGCGGTGGTGCAGACTTGGTACGCAAACAGCAGAATATAAACATTCTGAACCTTGACCACAAGCGCAAGCGCATGATGGAAAATTCGGCACAGCGCATGTTGGGCGAGATAATAAATGCTAACGCTGAGGCAAAGACAGCATGTGATAAGGCTGTGACGGAAGCTGAACAAACTGTAGAGGACTTGACGAAAAAAGTAAAGTCGTATGACGAGTCTATTAATAGATGCAACACCCGTATCAGCGAACTTAACGCAGAGATGGCAGACGGAGCAGCAAAGTGGAATATTATAAAGGCAAGAACGTGGGAATGGAACGAGGATGATGCCTTCTGCCCTACCTGCAAGCAGCCTTTGCCTGAGGACCAGGTGCAGAAGATAAAAGAGGAATCGGAAAAGGCTTTTCTCAACAACCAAGCTGAGGACCTTAAGAAACTGAGAAATGACGCTACAAAAATAAAAGAAGATGTAAAGGCGTGTGAAAAGGAGATTGAAAGCTTCAAGCTGGAGCAGAAAACTACACAGACGCAACTTGACAAGGCAGAAGTAGTGTTAAAAGAGGCCCAAAAGGCACTGGAGGAACAGGTAAAGAAGGGGAATGAGAAGGTGAGTGTAGAGACACTGCTTGCGGAGAAGCCAGAATACAAGCAGGTGTGCGACCGTATAGAGAAGATAGAGGCCGAGCAGGAGAAGCCGACTGACGAGGGCATGAGCGAAGAGGACAAGAAGCTTAAGGCCGACCTGGAAAAGAAGATAAAAGACCAGGAGGCGGAGTTGGATGCGCTACACGCGCGGCTCTCGGTAAGGACACAATGGGATAAGGTGAACGAGCAGATAAAGGCTGTGAAGAACGACCGAAAGGTATGGCAAGAGCAGCTTGACGAGCTTGACGACAAGATAGGAGCCGTGAGCGACTACCAGAAGATGGCCTGCGAGGCAATGGAGAACATCGTAAACAAACACTTTAGACTGGTGAAGTGGTCGATGTTCAGACGACAGTTGGACGGAACAGACAAGCCTTGGTGTGAGTGCTCGGTGGACGGTGTGCCCTATTCTGACTCGAACACAGCTGCAAAGATGAATGCTGGACTGGATATCGCGAGAGCTTTGAAGGAATACTATCAAGTGAACGTGCCTTGCATGATAGATAATGCCGAGGCGGTGCTGGATCCGTTGTATGACGGAGGACAGCAGATAAGACTGATGGTGACAGAAGACAAGGAGCTAACGATAGAGCGCTATGGACATAAAGACTAAGTACAATATCGGTGACGCGGTGTGGTTTCTGGATGATTACCGAGCACAATGCTGCAAGATAACAGGAGTGGACGTGCAAGTGCTTGGTACATCAAAGCCATTCGTGCAATATAGGTTTTGCGTGTTTCCTCCCGTAAAGGAGGAGCACGTGTTTAAAAGTAAAGAAGAACTGATAAAATATATAGAAAAATGACACAGACAATGACAACAGCGGTGGCCCAACAGCCACAAAAATCAAACAAGAATGTGGCGGTAGCTGCATTCAAGAAGGTTGCAGAAAACAATTACTATCAGCAGCTAATGCAAAACGCATTGAAAGAGAATGCAGGTGTGTTTGCGACCTCAATCATGGAGCTTGTAACAAGTGATGAAACCCTGTTGCAATGTGATCCGAATGAACTTATGGCAGAAGCAATCAAGGCTGCATCGTTGCGACTCCCGCTAAACAAACAATTAGGGCAGTGTTATATTCTACCCTTCAAAAGTAAGGGTAAGTTAAAGCCTTCACTTGTAATTGGCGTGAAGGGCTATGTCAACCTTGCTTTACGTACAGGCAAATATGAAACCCTTAACATGGACGTCGTATATGAAGGTGAATACGGCAGCTTTAATAAAATAACTGGAGAACTGCAGTTGTATACTGAAAACAAAAAAAGTAACACGCCTATCGGCTATTTCGCTTATATGAGAAAGAAGGATGGATTTGCCAAAATTCTTTACATGACAATAGACGAAATATGCGCCTATGCAAAGGCATTCGCCCCAACAGTAAAATACAGTAATATAGATGCAAATGGTTTAAAAGAGATTGCCCTGAAACAGTCCGCATTGATTTTCAATGATGGAGTTGGATGGTTTCAGAATTTTGAAAGCATGGCGTTAAAGACCGTACTGCGTAGACTGCTTTCGAAATGGGGAGAATTGTCCGTTGACGACAAGAGTAGTCAGAAAATTGAGTCTATGGATGAGGCGATACCCTCGGAGTTTACGAGAGACAATGAATTTGCGGAAGCAAAGGAGGTGATCAACGTGGACGCACAGACGGGAGAAGTGGTGAATGATGGCGCTGCAAGCGCGGAAGCTGCCACGGCTGCAGAGGACGATAATCCGTTTAAGTAATGGAACTACGCATCGTAGGCAGTTCGAGTAAGGGCAATGGCTATTTGCTCGAAGCAGAGAATGGCGACCAGCTTCTGATTGAGGCTGGCTGTCATTTGAGAGAATATCAAGAGGTTGGAAGGCTTAAAAGAAGTCGGGCACGTGGCATGATAGTAAGTCATGAACATGGCGACCATTGTAAGTATGTACGCGAGTTTACAAGTGCCGGGATAGACGTATACTCGACAGCTGCTGTAAAGGAGAACAATAAGTTTGGTGTTACGGCGGTGGAGCATGGCAAGACATACCAAGTGGGAGACTTTAGAGTAACGCCTCTGAAAGTTGAGCATGACGTGGAATGCTTTGCTTATCTTGTGCACCATCCAGAGATAAAGACGCTCATGTTTGCGACGGACTGCTGGAACCTGCATCAAGTGGTGAAGGGAGTGTCGCATTATCTCATTGAGGCTAACTACCAGGACGACATACTTGATGAAGCTGTGAGAACGGGTAAGACGATACCGTCGATGGCAGACAGAGTAAGACTGAGCCACATGAGTTTGAAGCATTGTGTGGAGTACTTGAAGATGTGCGATGCAGGGAAGACAGCGAAGACTATAACGCTGATTCATGCGAGCGAGAGACATCTGGACAAGAAACACGCTGAGCTGACGGTGGCGGGACAGACTGGTGTGCCGACATGGGTGGCGAAGAAGGGATTGGGAATTGTATTAATGTAAGAAAGGAGGAATTTATGAAAGTAGAAGTATATCAAAAAGCTATCATTAAGAGTAGGTGTATAGATGCTTGTAAAAACACTAATTACCTATTTATTAGTGGGGGACCAAAAGAAGGGGCATTTAAGAGCATTGATTTACTTTTAGAACTCGACAGGGAGTTTAAAAATAAACTCCTTGATTTATTAGTGGAGACAGAGAAGCGTTTGCAAAAAGAATTTGACGAACTTTAAAAATAGGAATTATGGAACCAATGGTAACAATATCCGTAAAGGACTATAACGAACTTGTGCGGAAGAGTGGTGATAAACGTATACTTGAGTTGCTGACAACAATTGTTAACTACGCAAACAAAGAATGGGAAACGGCTTGGGCGGCACAAACGCGTTTCGACGCAATAGGTATGCTACGAGATTTTATCAAGCAACTTCAGAGCGGAGAACAAAGTTTCGAGGAAATAATGGAGTGGACTAAAAGAAATTTTAGCAATGAGAGTACCGAGGAAGATAAAGAAGGCAGCGAAGTACGTTGAGCGTCATATGCGACACACGTCAAGCGGATTGTTGGTAATCCCTTGTGACAAATTTGTTGTAAAAGGACGCTGCACAAAGTGGAAGCAGAAATTCGTAAACGAAGCCAAAAGAGAATATCTAAAAGCCCAAAGAGAATATCTAAAGATGTTGCTTGAAGAAAGGCAACGTTATGATGGTGCTATTTTGATGCATTAATAATGAAATAATTGGAAAGGGGGTAAGGGGGTATGGCGACTTTTGAGCGACTTAATGACCCAAGGCAGTATATGGCTGCTATGAGAGAGATAGACAAGGCTCGCGACTGCGGGTATGCTATAGACATAGTGAAGCACAGAGAGGTGGCTACGAACAAGCAGATGGCTTATCTGAACTTCATCATAAGCTATTACGGATACAAGCAGGGCGAGACATTCTATAGTGTGCTACGGACGATACAGCAGGACGTGTGTCCGCATATATTTCTCGCGGAGGATAGCAAGAAGCCGAAAAAGTTGTGCTATCTGACTACAGCGGAAATGTCGAGCGTGATAAGGAACTTCCTGGATTATGCGTCGATGAGCGAGGTGATAATACCGGACAAGGACGACGAGAGAGGACTGAGAAGCGCAAAGGCAGAGCTGGAGAGCGGAGGAGCAGGATGGGTGTGAGGAATGTTGAGTTAGGAATTTTGAATGTTGAATTGGTCGGCTTTGCCGATTTTGAATTAATAAATTTTGAATTAAGATGATACATATTGAAGGACCGATAATAAAGATTCTGCCCGAGAAAAGCGGTATAAGCCAGTCGGGCAGAGAATGGAGAGAACGTGAGGTGGTGATAGAGCATGTGACGAGTTTGCAATATCCGAAGAATATTGTGGTGACGTTTAGAGGAGCGCAAGTGGACGTGGTGAACCAACTTGGCAATGGTGACGCTGTGGGATGCGACATAAGCATTGACACAAGAGAGTGGCAAGGTCGGTGGTTTAATGTGGTGACCGGGTATAACTTGATGAAACTGTAAAAGAAGCAACATTATGGAAATACCGGACAGTTTATTAGAAAAGGGTTGGACTATAGTAAAAGTCTGGCTATGTTTCGCAAAAAACACGGACGAAGATGGTTGTGTTTTAATATCAGATGAAGAGGTCGCACAGGAAGCAGGGATGGATCTTGATGAAGTGAGGTCTTATAAGGATATTCTATTATCAGAAGAATACTTGCCTTGTAAGGGTGTTCTCCCATCTGTCAAGAATTTTATAAACTCACGTAAATCATCCGAAATGCAATTTTAGTTATGGCTGACATTGGGGCTTGTTTTAGGAAGATAGGAGATGTACCTACAACCCTAACGCTTTTCTATCTCATATATAAAGCAAACGATGAGGGATATGTAGATGCTTCTTATGCGGACATGGCTAAAGCCTTGAATCGCTCGCGAACAATGTTGTATAAGTACGTGATACGACTTGCGAGTTTGGGTGCTATAGAATTACGAAGTAAACAGCAAGTAAACAACAGGTTAACAGCGAGTGAACAAAAAAGAACGTATATATACATACCTCAAATAGCTTATTATAAGCGTGTTACAAACATGGAAGAAAATCGTGCGGTTAATAATAAGTTAACAACAAGTAAACAGAAGATTAACAAGGACGACTTGCCCCGAAAGACGCTCGAAGAACGTAAGGTAGAATTTCACGAGGCGTTAAAGCCTTTCGTTGAGAAATATGGAGAAAGCTTGATAGAAGAGTTTTATAACCATTGGGCGCAGGTAAACGAGGGTGGCACAAAGATGCACTGGGAGAAGCAGAAGACGTTCGAGATAGCTCGAAGGTTGGCTACATGGAAGAAGAACGATGACGAAAGGAAGTTGTCGCGTAAGACTTCGCAGGACATCGGAATGGTGTATCATAAGGAGAAGGATGAATTTAAAAACGAAGAAACATGGTAGGAAAAGACATAAAAACCGTGTGGGAGGAATACGAGCTGGCGCTGCAAGGTACAGGCTTCTTTGGGTCGCCGAAGAAGGTAAACATACACATTGACAACGCAAAGTTGTTGCTGTGTAACGGACTGAAATACTATTGCGGTGAGGGCGCTGTATGGCAGCCGGAATACGAGGAAGTGGCGGAATGGCTGACGGACAACAAGGGGCGTGGTCTGTGGCTTTGTGGCGAGTGTGGAAGAGGCAAGACGCTGATAGGGGCAAAGATTCTGCCGGTGCTGTTTAACTTTTATCACTTCCCGAGAAAGATAATCACTCTGTATGATGCCAAGGACATGAACAATGTGTATAACGACATCGTGAAGAAACACATTATATATATAGATGATGTGGGCAAGGAATCGGTGGATGTAAATTATGGCAACAGAAACCTCAGGTTCCCAGACATTGTAGACGAGGCGGAGAAGAAAGGCAAGCTGCTGATGTTTACGACCAATCTGTCGCAAGAGAAAATGATGGAGAAATATGGGGAGCGAACCGTAGACAGACTGAGGGCGATAACTAAAAAAATCGTGTTCAGGGGGAAATCATTAAGAAAATAACTAAAACATAAAGAAATATGAAGACAACAAGAATAGACTTTGTGGATAATGTCAGTACGAAGGAGGCTGGCATGTACACATTGAAGTATGGTTGGGCTTTTGCCAAGGGAGCCTGTAAGGACGTGAACACATTTGCACACAGGCTGCCGTGGGTATGCGTAGCAGTGGTGCTGATAGCGAGCGTGGTTGTAGGTTCGGTACTTGTAGCAGAGGCAAGAATGGAGAGAGACCATGCGAGCAGGGAGATGTTTAAGTTGCAGCAGCAGGTAGAACAGCTGAGTTGCATAGTAGAATCGAATAACAATAAGCAATAAAACTATTACAATTATGGCAACATTCAACAAAGACCTCTCGCCTATAGACCAAGCACGTATAATACTGCGCAACTACGACAAGGTTGTTGCTGAGCGCGATGAGCTAAAAAAGGAGAACGAACGTCTGAACATGCTCGTAGAGCAGAAGGATGTGCTCTATCGCAATATGCTTGAGCGCATGGAGGCGAAGAACAAGCAAAGCGCCATTGAGGGCGAATACAAGCACCTGAAAAAACAGTACGACAATCTCAACCAAGAGTATGAGAAACTGAAGGGCGCACGCTATACGGTGGAGGTAGTGAAGCAACTGTGCGGCAGCTTAAAGGCGTACGGCAACCAATTGCGCAAGGCAGGGCTGAATATCGGCGCTATAGAGGAACTGTTTGACAGCAGTGCAGAAGAACCGTCGAAGGTAGGAATACTGGGTAAATGCATCTACGACAATCAGACACAGAACTTCATAGCCTATGTACGCAAGATAGTGGACATATTCCGCAAGACAGGAACGCTAAGAGGTATATCGGTGTTTGCTGCACAGGCAGGTGTGACGTCCATATCAAAGGAGAAATTCTTTCTGTATGGACTGGACAAGGAAGGTGAGCTGACAGACGAGGAAATCGTGGAGCTGTATGAGAATGTAAAGAAACGATAAAAACGACAATGGGAATACTTCAAAGAAGATACTCCTATTACCAACATTCAAGTAAATTCTTAACACCATTTGTAACTATGAAGAAGAAAATCAAGACATGGCTCATACACCTTCTGGGTGGATTGACAGTAGAAGAATCACAAGAGAGCGACAAGAAAAGCGCTTACTTTGGCGCATATACAACTATGTATGTAATCAAGAAGTATGCCGATAGACAATACGGCAAGCCTGCTGACGAATGGTGCGAGCTGGTGTACAAGCAGATTTGCAGACAATTAGAATCAGTCACGCATGGAACTGACGAAGAAAGACCAACGACACATCCGTAATCTCGCAGCAAGAGACGTGTGGAGCGTTACCGACCATGCGTCTCAATACGCCCAGTTGTACAGGATGGAGTATTATAAAGAGGTGGTAAAACACCTGCAAAACAAAATCAATGTATTAGAAGAACAATACAATAAAACGTATGAAAAAGAATAATAACATTAATATAGAAGAGATATTGAAGGACTGTCCAAAAGGGACAAATTTGTACTCGCCGTTGTTTGGTGAAGTCAAATTAAAACAAGTGGATAGTAACGCGATACGCCCAATAAGGATAACTACCAACATAGGCGAAGAGACTTCATTTAATTCTGAAGGTCGATATTCAGCACCTTATCCCGAAGCAGAATGTATGCTCTTCCCTTCACGCAAGATGCGCGACTGGACGAAGTTCTTTAAGCGAGGCGACGTGGTGCGTCATAAAAATGGTAACATGTACGCTATCTTTGAAGGTTGGGTGAATGACGATTATACAAAATTCAATACAACAATCGATTATTATGTATTTGGCGCATCGTTTGGCAAGGAGGAGGTCTGCGACATGGATTGCTTTGTAAAGGCGAGTGACGAAGAAAGAGCGGTGTTTATCGCTAACACAGAAAGGCATTACAACGGCAAGTACAACCCCGACACCCTGCGAGTAGAACCTGTAAAGCCCACGTGTCCGTTCAAGTCGTTTGACAAGGTGCTGGTAAGGGATGGTGTAGATGAACAATGGAGGATAAATATATTTTCTCACCACCAAGAAAAAGGTGGTTTCCCTTATGTTTGTATGAGCGGTGTTTACCGTGATTGCATCCCTTACAACGAGCACACCGCTCATCTCCTCTGCACAACAGACCCATACACGGAAGGAGGCAGCGAATGAGCTGCCCCTTCTCTCTCGAAAACGTCAAGTTCCGTGAG
>ERZ1034678.38-NODE-38-length-68312-cov-43.399959_pt1 | contig 68312 bp, 45 predicted proteins | sample MGYA00520640_ERZ1034678 | MGnify/ENA primary metagenome ERZ1034678 (study PRJEB33766, sample SAMN09781767) | gut metagenome | biome: gut microbiome | host: Homo sapiens | place: Madagascar | study: EMG produced TPA metagenomics assembly of the PRJNA485056 data set...
TTTTCTCATTGATTATTTAAGTCCCACAGATTTCACAGATTTACACAGATTTTTTCTCATTGATTATTTAGTCCCACAGATTTCACAGATTTACACAGATTTTTTTCATTCATTATTTTTCTCATGGATTTACATGGATTTTCTCTGATTTTCTTCTTTTCGGTGTCATTTCTTCTTTTTTCTGTCATTTCTTTATTTCGCAGATTTTAGACCTGGCGGTCTGGGAGGATGACGCAGATTTTTTATGAACGCTTTTTGCCTCTGAAACTGTTGCGGACTAAGGCGGATTCACAATTTCTGCAGAGAGATTCTGTGGCAGTATGATGTTTGAAGCCTTCTATCATGGCCTGCGCTCTGGTGGATGAGAGGATTTCTTCCAGAGATTGATGGAAAAGATTGCCGAGAATGATGTCGCCATTGTGGTCTAAACAACATGGTACTAGACTTCCATCAGATAGAATTCCTATCTGCTTGAATAATGCTTTGCAGAAAACTTCTGGATTTTCAGACTCTTTTTTCTCTGTATCTGGCCATTCAAACTTTCTGTCAAATTCTAAATAGAGATTGTCGCAAAGTCTGAAACCATCTGGGCGCTCCTTCCATGGTTTGGGTACATATTTTTCTATATATTCCATGACCATTTCGTTTTCTTTGTCTTTTCCTCCTTGATTCCAGAGACGAAGTACGATACAGGTGCCTTTTTGTGCAGCTTGGGTGGAGAATTGCATTACCTGATCCATATAGGTTGATAATTCTCCCTTTGCATTACTTTCGTGGGAATGGAGAGATAATTGTATTTTGTGGGGTAAGGTATCGAGTAGATTCATCGCTCTTTCCGGTAAGGTGCCATTAGATGTAAGTACTGTCTTAAATCCTTTGGCTCTGGCTGTCTGAATAAATTGTGGTAGGAGAGGGTGAAGTAATGGTTCGCCCATGAGATGGAAATACAGAAAACAAACCTTCCCACTTACTTTATCTGTGAGAAGGTCAAATTCCTCTGCGGTCAATTGTCTTTTCTTCCTCTGATGTTTTGGACAGAAATCACAATTAAGATTACAAGTGTTTGTTATTTCGATATAGCAACGATCAATCATTTCTTTTCTCTTTCTTCAAAATTATACTTTTTCTCATTTAAATAGCTTCTCCTGCTATCTTCTTTGCAAGCAAAATTGTTTGCACATTTAAATCTCAGGCAAAGTTAAACAAAAAAAATGGATTTACCAAAATTTCTACATAAAAGGTAGTTTGATAAGTAGTTTTTATTACAAGTATTGTACTTGTCAATTATCATGTTATCTGCACACATTGCTGAGAAACTATTATATTCAAAAACATTTTAAATGTTGGTTATTTAGTAGATTTTATCTTTTTTAGTTGAATTCTATTGCAAAAAGGTTATTATTAGAAAGAAAAATTGTAATTTTGCAGTTAAATAGAAAAATATTCACTTTTTTAGTAAAATGGTAGAATCAATACAAAACATTTTTATTCAGGTTAGCGATTTTCTCTGGTCGTATATTATTATTTCTGTCCTGATCTTCTGTGCGGTATTTTTTACGTGGCGTACCCGATTTGTACAGTTCCGTCTTATCAAGGAGATGGTGAGGTTGTTGCTTCATCCAGATAAGGTGCAACCTGAAGAAATAGGACATGACGAACTTTCTATGGACGTGAAGGTGGATGGGGAGATGAAGCATATCTCTTCTTTCCAGGCCTTTGTGGTGGCACTCGCCAGTCGTATAGGTACAGGAAATTTAGCTGGCGTGGCTACTGCCATCAGCATTGGTGGACCAGGAGCTGTGTTCTGGATGTGGATGCTTGCTTTGTTGGGTTCGGCTTCGGCTTTTATCGAATCTACGCTTGCCCAACTCTATAAGCGAAAGGGAAAGACTTCTTTTTATGGCGGTCCTGCCTATTATATGAAGTATGGATTAGGAAAGGGATGGATGGGAATTCTTTTTGCCGTTTTGATGATCATCACTTTCGGTTTTGCCTACAATTCCGTGCAGAGTAATACCATCTGTCTGGCATGGCAGAAGGCTTTCGGTTTTGAACCTGCTACTATGGGTATAGTTCTCACTGTACTCACTCTGCTTATCATTTTCGGTGGAATCCAGCGTGTGGCAAAATTCTCTTCTACAGTGGTTCCTCTCATGGCTATAGTCTATCTGCTGATAGCCGTTGGTGTGGTCATCTGGAATATAACCAGTCTGCCAAAGGTTTTGCTGACTATTATAGAAAATGCTTTCGGATTCAATCAGGCTGCTGGAGGTGTGTTAGGTATTACCGTGATTCAGGGCATTAAGAGAGGTTTGTTCAGCAATGAGGCTGGTGAGGGTAGTGCACCAAATGCGGCGGCTGTTGCTACCGTGAGCCATCCGGTAAAACAGGGATTGATACAGGCTCTTGGCGTCTTTACGGATACGCTGGTAGTTTGTTCCTGCACGGCATTCATCATCCTGGTAAGTGGTGTGGACGTTACGGCTTCTAATGGTATTCAACTGACGCAAGATGCCTTGACCCATGAAATCGGTGGTATTGGAAATCCTTTTGTGGCTGTGATGATATGCCTTTTTGCTTTTAGTAGTATCATTGGCAATTATTATTATGGTGAAACCAATGTGAGATATATCAAGGATTCCAAGTTAGGAGTCTTCATCTATCGTCTTGCTGTGGCTGCGATGGTAATGGTAGGAGCCGTTGTCTCGCTTGATTTTGCCTGGAGTTTTGCCGATATCACGATGGCGTTGCTCACCCTGTGCAATCTGGTAGCCATCGTCTTGCTTTCCCGTCAGGCGGTTTTCTTGCTTCAGGATTATCGCAAGCAGAAGAAAGAGGGAAAGAATCCTGTTTTCAAAAAGGATATGATGCCGGAAATTGCAGATCAGTTGGAGGCGTGGTAACTTTCAGGGAAGGTATAAATATAATTAATGTATTGAGATATGAGAAAGTTTTTATTATTCTTGTCTTTGATAGTAGCTATGGTTTGTAAGGCACAAACCAAGCAGGAGCTGTTGCCTGTGGGTACAATGGCACCAGATTTTACAGTTACCGATAGCGTGACGGGGAAGAAATTGTTCAGCCTTTCTGAATTGCGCACTCAAGTTACTGCAGATGGTAAGGTGAAGGCTGGAGTTTGGGTGGTTCTCGATTTCTGGGCTTCCTGGTGTCCTGACTGCCGTAAGGATATGCCTACCGTGAAGAAGATAGATGAAAAATATGGTAAGAAAATCAAGCTTATCGGTGTTTCATTTGATACAGACAAGGCGAAGATGAATGGTTATCTTTCTGCCAATCAGTATTCTTGGTTGCAGTATTCTGAATTCAAGAAATGGAAAGAAACTCAGATATCTAAAGATTATCATATCTCATGGATTCCAACATCTTATCTCATAGATCCAGAAGGAAAAATTGCTTTTTCTACTCTGAATGCTGAGGAGATGTTTGAAAAACTTGATTCTTTGGAGGCTGAATTATAGAAAAAATGAGGATGTATCAAAACGTAATGTTTGGTACGTCCTCATTTTATTATAATAGTTTTTAGATATTTTCTTTTCCTGTCATTATAATGCCATTCCTGCTTCGTATGAAGCATATTGATAACTTTTTTCTTAAAAAATTATTTTACTTCAGTCAATTTTCCTGTCTGAGAGTCGATGATATAACCATGCAGATTGACATCCTTGGGAACGAGAGGGTGGTTACGAATGGTGTTGACTGTATTTCTGACAGAATCCTCTGTATCGTGAAAACCTTCCAGCCAATGATCAAGGTCGATACCGCAAAGTCCGATAGTATCAATGACATCCTGATGGATTCCTCTCTTGATCATGAGTTCCTTCATCTGTTGTCCGTTCATGTGGCAGGCACCACAGTTGGAATGGGCGATGACCATGATTTCCTTTACTCCTAATTCATAAATGGCAACCAGGAGGCTGCGCATGGCCGAGTCAAATGGGCTGATGACCAGTCCGCCTGCATTCTTGATGAGTTTAGCATCTCCATTTTTCAGTCCGAGGGCTGCTGGCAGGAGTGCCGTCAGTCTGGTATCCATACAAGATAAGATAGCAAGTTTCTTGTCTGGGTACTTGCTGGTTAAATACTTCTCGTAACCCTTGTTGGCTACGAACTGTTCATTATACTTGATAATTTCTTCAATAATCATAATATTGATGTTATTTATTCTCTTAAATTAATTAATGACGGAGCATAGTTACATCGTTTTTTTATTGCGTTCTATGCAGCTACTCCCTTTCTTTCTCCAACTATACTCCCCGTGCTTGTCGAATACAATCCAGTAGAGTACCGGCAGAATGGTGGCGATGAGCACCATTGAGATGAGGGTTCCGAAGAAAATGACGGCTCCCATCGGCGACCACAATGTATTGTTCTCTATCATCATCGGCAAAACACCTACAGAGGCTGCGGCTGATGTGAGGAAGATAGGACGCATACGGCGTTCGCCAGCCTGGAAAGCTGCATCTTTTACGGAAAGTCCCTTGTCGCGGCGCAGTTCTTCGGCATAGTCTAACATGATGATACCATTTCTCACCAGGATACCCATCAGGCTTACTACACCCAAGATGCAGGTAAGACTCACGTCGAATCCTGTTATCAGGAGTCCTATAGCAGCACCGAAAATACAGAGCGTCATGGATGAGAGATTTACCAGAGCCAGACTGATGCGCTTGAAATGGAAGAGCAGGATGAAGAAGATGATCAGTGCTGCTATCATCACGCCAGAGGTAACTTGTGGCAAGGTCTCGGCATCCTTCTCTGCCATACCGCCTATTTCCCAATGAAGGTCGGGATCGAGCGAGAGATCCGATACTTCCTCCTTCAGTTTGTTGGCTAATTTGTTGGCATTGAATCCTCTCAATGGTTCACCGATGATGGAAATGGTGCGCACGCCGTTTCTGCGTACGATGCTTCCATCGTGCCAATCGGGTGAAATCTTTGCCAGCTGCCGGAGAGGAACACTCGAGGTTCCTCCCATCACAGGGATGTATTCGTTGGCAAGATCACTATCATTCTGCGATTTCAATACCATTTTTACCGGATAATCGCCCTCCCAAAGGGTGGATATTGGAATGCCATCGCCAAAATGTATGGCAAGATCGGCCGAAAGAAGCGTCTTGTTCACGCCCAGTCGGTTGGCCTCGGTTGCGTCAGGAGTTACTCTGATGCCCGGCAATGGTTCTTCGTAATTGGTGCGAATCAGATTGATGCCTTCTATCTGATGCATGCAGGCTGCTATTTTCTTGGCTGCTGCCTTCAGATCCCTGATACTGTCGCCGCTCACCCTTACTTCGATAGGATAGGTGGCGTTATTGTAGTCCATCTGTTTGAAACGGATATAGCAGTCAGGAAAATAGTTGGCATATCGGTCGGCATATCGGTCGAGCACTTCTTCTGTAGTGCTGTTGTCAACTGTATTTACGATAAACTGTGCAAAGTTCGGTCCGCCAATCTGAGGCGCATATGTGGTATGGAAACGAGGTGAGCCTTGTCCTATAAATGTGGTTACGGCTGTTACCTGTGGGTCGCGCTGCAGGATGTGGGCCATCGAGTCTGCCACCTGTGCCGTCTTCTCGGCGGTGGTTCCGTTAGGGAGATAGAACTCCACGGCAAACTGGTTTCTCTCGGCAATAGGCATCATTCGCTGCGGCAGGTTCACGAAGATAAAGCCTCCGATGATGATCAATGCCAATCCTGTGATGAGGGTGGTGCGAGGGAATGAGAAACAGTGTTTCAGCAACCAGGTGTAGCCCATCTGCAGATAGTCGAGCGGCTTTTTCCGGGCATTTGGATTGGGTTGACTGTTGATGCCCTGATGAATTACCATATACTGCAGATAGGGTGTAAGCAGCAGCGAAACTGTGAGCGAGATACTCAGGATGATGAACATTGCCCAAGGGAACGACTGTACGAAATCGCCCATATCGCCATGCATGGTAAAAAGGAATGGAAAGAAGGTGAGCGAGATGCTGAGCGTGGCTGAAAGCACCGACATGAAGAATTCGCGAGGGGCAGCGATGGCTGCGTGCCAGCGAGACATACCATGTCCCAACTTCTCCATGTAATTGTCGATAATCACCACAGAATCATCCACCACCATACCTAAGGTTACAATCAAAGCAGCCAGAGTAACAGTGTTCAGTTCCATGCCGAAAATATAGAAGATGCCCACTGACGAGAAGATGGTAATAGGGATGCTGAGAGCTGAAACCTCTGCCACACGGCGTGGCATTAGCAGGATGACCACGATGATGACGGAGATGACCGATATAAGTAGTTCACGGAGGAAGGTAATCACAGATTCGCTTACCACCCTGCTCTGGTCGGTGATGGTATTGATGTGAACATCATCGGGCAGTGTCTGCTCAAATTCATCCATTGCCTGATGTACGTCTCTTCCCATTTTCACGATATCATTGCCCGGTCGCATCTCGATGGATAGGAGTACGCATTTGTTGCCGTTGCTCTCGATGTATTTGTTCAGCTTGGGATATTCTCTTTTGATTTGGGCAATATCTTTCAGTCTGACGATGTTGCCTTTCGGGTCGGAATAGACAATTTGTTCTGCCACATCCCGTTCGTTGTTGTAGGAGTCGGTGATGTGGATGGGCATATTGAGCTGGCTCAGTTCCAAATTGCCGCTTACGGTAGTGAAACCTTGCAAGGCAAGATCATTCAGTACCTTGTAGGATCCAATGCCATATTTTGCTAACTTATTCTGATCCAGACAGATACTAATTTGCTCGTTCTGCAGTCCGTAGGTGCGGAGGTTAGAGATGGCATCGATACGACGCAGTCTGTCCTTCAGTTGGTCGATGTAAGTATTCAGTTCCCGATAGGTTTTCTGTTTGCTTTCCATCGTGATAAGCAGGGCAGAGGTGTCGGCGATATCATCCACGGCTTGCAGGGCGAGAACCCCTGATGGCAGGGAAGCTTTGAAGGCTTGCAGTCCATGTTTGAACTTGCTCCAGAAGGCATCGCGGTCCTCCACGTCATCGTTGAGTTCCAGGAACACAATCAGCATGCCGTCTTTGCTCTGTGTATAAGTCTTCTTCTTGTTCACCTCCTTGTATCCGAAGATAAAAATCTCCAACGGTTTAGCCACCCGTTCTTCCACTTCATCGGATGTGGCACCCGGATAAACAGCCACGCAGGCACCTTGACGAATGGTGAATTGTGGCATTTCCTGCTTTGGCATGATGCAGATGCCCAGTATGCCCAAGAAGACAAGCATCCCCATGAGCAGGATCACGATGTTGTGGTTGCACATGGCCGACTCTATGAATGAGCGCTTGATGATGCGGTTGGGCTTTCTGGTGATGCGAGCCTTGATGTGGTCGTGAAGGGCGGTGTCCTTCTTTGGCTTATATGTATCTGGATTCATTTCTTTTCCCTCCACTTTTTATCGTTTTTCATTCTTTCTGGTATCTACTTTCATTCCTTCAGAAACTTTCTGCTGACCATTGATGATGACTTGATTACCAGTGTTTAAACCCGATAGAATGATGATGCCATCTCCCTCGAATTCGCCTGTAACGACAGGTTGCTGATGCGCCTTTCCGTTCACTACGGTCCATACGAATCGGGAATTATCTACGTCGAGTTCAATGCATTGTGGGGGAACGATGATTTTTGATGATGCTGCAGAACTGCCCTGTATCTGAGCATTGCAGACCATGCCTGGGAGCAGTCGGCCCTGTGGGTTGGTGATGCCCACTTTGATATCGTAAGTATGTGAGATAGGGTTGGCATCTATGCCCTTTTCAGAAATCGTGCCATAGAAGACGGCCCCTCCAAGGGCTGCAACCGTCAATTTTACATTGTCTCCTACATGGAGGTGTGAAATTTCTGCTTCTGGTATAGAGACTTTGGCGTTGACTTGTTTGACATCTGCCAGTTTCAGCACGGGTTGCCCTGGAAGCACGTAGGTTCCCATATCCACATTTTTAGCAGCGATGACACCCGCAAAGGGGGCAGTGATGGTAGAGTGGGAGAGTTGTTGTCGGGCGATACTTTCGGCAGCTTTTGCCTGTTCCAATTTGCTTTCTATCTCCACCCATTTCATGTCCGAGATAGTTCCAGACTGATGGAGGGGTTGGAATCTTCTGTATGCATCTTCTGCTTGTTTCAGAGTAGTGAGCGTTGCGCGGTGTGCCTCCTTCACAGTGGTAGGATTGATGGTAGCGAGCAGTTGACCCTTGCTGACTCTATCTCCCTCATCCACACGGATGGAAGTGATGTTGCCTGCGATTTCGAAACTGAGTGTAGAACCCATCTTTTCCTCAATGGTTCCCACATAATCCTTCGTACCCTCCAGGTTGGTATCTCCTACGGAGAGCGTTTCTACCTTTACGGATTTCTTTTCTGTCTTCTTGGCTTTTTCTGAGCATCCCGTCAGCATCAGACCGCTGATGATGAATGCGATGAGCCATCCCATCAAACTCTCTATCTGTTTCATCTCGATAATTTTTTTAGTTCTTGCAAAGATAATGCATTTTTGCTAAAGCATGGGAAAATTAGATTTAAAAAAACAAAAAAGCCATTTGTTCTTTTTCAAACAGGCATTTCTGTTTTCATCTTTTTTAAAAGTGTCTGTCACTTATCGACATTCAAAGAATAGTGGACAAAAAATATTATATTCTTGTTTGTTTGCCTATTTGTTTGCATGTTTACCTCTTCAAAATCAGAAATATGTTATCCTATGAGATAATAAAATAGAATCGTCATCCGCATTTCTTTCATTCCTCAGTTCAATACATTAGAAGAGCAGGAGTGCAGACAACAAGCCTTAGAATAATTTGATTTTGTAAATTTTGATGTATTTGGTTATATGGTTAGAGTATAGAACGTTTTACTCTCCAAAAATATCAACCAATAAAAGTCTTTAAAACTTCTTTTGTAGCCTTGGCTATCTCTTTCGCCTCCTGATAGCACCCATCAATTTCTTCATAGGTGTATGCATTCCGAGCCTCAGCGATGCTTTCGGTTGCAACCTCTTCGAACATATCGAAGACGATTTGTTCATTATTATTCTGCTTCATATTTAACACTATTAAGAATTCGTATTTCCTTGTTCGAGTATCACCCAAACACCGGCATTCGCTCTTCCTTCATGTCTAAGTATTCCCGCTTTTTGTAATACAGATAAGTCACGTTCTATGGTACGTTGCGTTACCGACATTGTTTCCGACATGTCTCCGACATTTACACCGCCATCTCCGCCACGTTCTGCGATAACTTCGTCTATCGTTTTGCGCTGAATAATCGCCATCACGCCACCTCCATTTTCTTCTATCATTGGCAATGGCAAACTGGCACGTTCAAACTCCTCGGCAATCTTCTTGAAGCCACGTCCCCATGACTCCACAAAGCCTGCTTTGTAAAAAACATTAGCAATATTATGGTTACGAGAATAAGAAGAATGCTTCTGCAACAAAGCTGCAGGAGTCAACTCTTTTGGCAACAATCCATAATTCCACAATTCTATACTGCGGTCGTAGATACGCATCTGGATGGCTGGGCCAGTATAAGCCTTATGCCATGATTGTAACTGTTTGAATGCCAGTTCAAATATAACGAAAATACCAAATCCGAGAAATAATTCGCATAATCCCGGTAATCCTGGTCTCGATTTATTCTTCCTTGATAATCCAATCACTAATCGTTCGCTGATTGCTATCGAAATTTACGCCTATTTTAAACAAGCGCTTGCCATCGGCGGAATAAGGAATCAGATATCCCTTTTCATCTATCTGCCTGATAGCTTCCTCTGCAGAGCCATCATACTTTAGCTCGAAAACATATACGGCATCAGGCATATACACCACAGCATCTGCTCTGCCAATTGCACTATCCTCTTCTACTTTCATGTGGGCACCCATCAGGTTGAAGATAAGATAGAATACCGTCTGAAAATCACGTTCGTTCTTATTGCTCAGGCGATTGGAAATGCTGGCAAGATACGCCTTTAGGCGAACCATTGCTCCTTCTACATCTGCATCATAAAGCTTTTCCAAGAAATCACCTACCAGACTGTTGTTATCCAGAGATATAGGGGAAAGATAGTTGGGTGAAAGACTCTTGAGCATACCAATCTTAACCTCCCTGTTAGGATACTCCAAAGTATAGCGGTGCAATATAGGGTTATACTTCTTGATGGTGAGATAACCACTCTGATAAAGCAGCGGAAGTGCAGAAGTCATCATTTCTGGTGAAACATCAAAGTCATCTACATCACATGACTTTTTCTCAATATCCATTACATTGACATGATACTTCTGCAATGTTTTAATGAGATAAGTTGGCGTACCAGAACCAAACCAATATGGAGCAATGTCGCGTGCATTCAATGCTTTTACCAAGCTGAATGGATTGAAGACATCCTCAGATTTCTTGCTGAAATGATAACCATCATAGAATCGTGTCAACTCTGTCAGACATTCCTCATACGTCATGCCAAGATCATCGCCCAATGCCTCAATATCAGGTTTCATCTGCGTAATAAGTTCCGTCTTACTGATACCACAGATAGCTGAGTACTGGTCGAACATACTGATATTGTCAAGGTTGTTGAGTTCGCTGAAAATGCTAAGTTGCGAGAACTTCGTGATACCCGTGATGAAGGTGAACTCTAAGTAAGGGTCGAGCATCTTAAGAGGACTATAGAAATTCTGCATGATGCGACGCAACTGACTAAGATTATCTTTCTCATGCACCACATCCAGCAATGGGGCGTCATATTCATCTATAATGACCACCACCTTTTCGCCTGTCTGCTCGTATGCCTTCTTCACTAGATCTTTCAAACGGAGATTTGCATCCACCTGATGTGTCTTGTATCCCCAGCGAGTTTCCTGCTCTTCAAGCATATCAGCCAAATATCTTTCCAATTGCTCCACGCTCATGTGTTTGGCACCGCTCAGATCAAAATGAAGCACTGGATGCTTGATCCATTCCTTCTCATAATCTGCAATGGCTAATCCTTCGAAAAGTTCTTTCCTTCCCTCAAAATAAGCTTGAAGGGTAGAGGCAAAAAGAGATTTTCCGAATCGTCTTGGGCGACTCAGAAAGACGTACTTCATTTTTTTCTCTCGAAAATCAACGATGTATTTGGTCTTATCTACATAGAGATAATTGCCCTCTCGGATATTCGAGAATGTCTGTATTCCTACAGGATAGAAATTTACTATTTTTGCCATATTTCCACGTGCTTTACGTTTTGCGCTGCTAAATTACAAAGAAAATCTGAATTAGCCAAGCATAAATTCAAATATTTCCCTTTCTGTTTCTAACTATGTCATTTGGCACTGGTAAACAAGTCATTTACAGGTGGTAAACAAGTCATTTACGAGTGTTTAATAAGTCATTTCCAACCTCTCAATAAGTCGTTTCCCCATCGTAAACAAGTCATTTGTTCTTTTCAAACAAGTCATTTCTCTTTTCATCTTTTCGCTGTTTTATTTATTTTGGCTGCAAAGGTAGTAAAAAACAACTAAGCCATGTGTTCTGCGATATATCGCGATTTCTTTAAGATTCATTAGCAGACTTTAACGGAACTGCTTTGATGTTCTCATGATTTAGCAGGATTACCCAAAAGGAATAAAACATTACAAAATAAAATGGAGGTGACGGTGACACCTACTTTTCAACTTTATTTTTATGCATTGGAGACACTACCCTCCAATTTGGATGTCTCCCTTTGATTATCAATCTTTTATATATTTTCGCGCGGTAAGTCATAAAAAAAAAGAGTATATAAAAGTGTCACCTGTCACCGTTTTCTGTCAAGCCCTTTATTGGAGCCTGTTTGTTGGGTGACACCAGTGACACGAGTTTTCACTGTTTTTGTGGAGGTGCCTGTCACCCCTGTCACCCAACGATATGCAGAAAATAGTGGACACAATCATATTGTATTCTTGTTTGTTTGTCTATTTGTTTGCATGTTTGTCTCTTCAAAATTAGGAAAAAGTGCTCTTCTGACGTAATAAAATAGACGATGAAACGTTATACTTAAAAGAACAATAAATTGTGATAATTATGAAGGCAATTAAATCTTTTGTTGGATTGGCATTCGTTCTGTTTGCATCCTTCTTTGTGGTATCCTGCAATGATGATGTCGAAGAAACATTAGAGCAACAATGGGCTTCGGTATTGGATAATCATGGCTGCAACTACGACTATAGTGACGATGGAAAATGTTTTGGTGATGGTGGCGGTATCAGCAAAGAAAACTTTGACAAAGTGATTGTTGGTCATGGCTGGAAGCACTATGGCACATGGGAAATAGACAAGTATGGCAAAAGACTGCCTCTCGAATATTATCACAACATAATTGGTGTATCTCCAGATAATTACTATTTTGATAGCAACACTAAATTAACTATCTATTATCATTCAGACATTGCGGGAAGTGCTATAAAGAAAAATGAAGTAGCATATACCTTCGAGAATCATTATAATGGAACATCACGTACAGTCCTATTGCTTGACAATAAAAATTACATTCAGATCACTGGCTGGACAAGAGGTGAGCAACCTTCTTTCTGCATAGTTCACCCATTGGCAGTAAAATCCAATGGAGAAACCCTCTATGGCGTTTCCATCTATGTACAAATGACTGATACAGAATTGAAAACGATGCAGGAGAGTGTAAAATAGAAAAATAATTATAGGAATACCCAATATAGATATATAAAACAAAATAAACAGTAATGAGCACAGACGAACAATTACTCTATGAACAGCTAAAAGCAGGTAATGAAAAAGCATATGGTATTCTTTACAAAAAACATTATGCCATTTTGTGCCATTACGCCAATTTCTATCTCCACGATAAATTCTCTGCAGAGACGGCGGTAGAAGATGTTATATATCATCTCTGGGAAAACCGCGAAAACTTAATGATCAAAAAATCCATTAGAAGCTATCTTGTAACGGCTGTGAGAAATAAGTGCCTTGATACGCTCAAGCTGAAAAGAAACCAGACAGAACACGTTATATCAAGCTTGTCTGAAAAAACTGCATTCTATATGAGCAACCTGCCAGTCAGTGATTCTCCTTATGGTATCCTTCTTTCCAAAGAACTTGAAGAAAAAGTAATGCAGGCTATTGAAACCCTTCCAGCTGAATGCAAACAGGTGTTTATAAAGAGTAGGATAGAACAGAAGAAAAACAAAGAAATAGCTGAAGAATTAGGCATTTCTATCAATACCGTAAAATATCACATGAAGAATGCCATCAAAATTCTACGTAATAAACTGGAACATTATATTTTCATTTTGTCCCTGTTTGTGTTAATGAACTAAAAAGTTGTTTCAATTACTACACTATTATACGAAAATATCGTCTTTATTCTAAACAGATCAAGATTATGAATAAGTTACAATTTGAAGAATTAGCTATAAGATACTTGAGTGGAGATCTCGATTCTGAAAGTATCTTGCTTCTCAAAGACGAAATCCGTCAGTCTGAGGAAGCTAAAAACACATTTGAATCAATAGAAGAAATTTGGGTGGCAAGTATGACCCAGGAAGAATTAGACAGCTATGATTATAAAGCTGCCTACCAAAGATTCCTGCATAAAATTACAGAAGAAAATGAGCATGAACCAACAGACAATTATAACGAGAAGTCTGGTATCTATCATATATATAGATGGATAGGCGGCATCGCTGCGTCTATTCTCATATTGGTTGGGGCTACTTATTGGGCTTATCACCAAGGTCAAAAGAATATGCAAAATACCTTTGCTGATATCGTTATTACGACTCCAAATGGATCCAGTACACATATCAACTTGCCTGATGGTTCTACCGTGAAACTTAATGGAGGATCAAGGATTTCTTATTCGCAGGGGTATGGCGTAAACAGTCGTATCGTCAATTTAGAAGGTGAAGGATATTTTGAAGTTAAAAAAGACAGTACCAGACCTTTTATAGTTAATTCGGCAGATATGATCGTTAAAGTCTTAGGCACCAAATTCAATTTCTGTGATTATCCACAGGAATCACAGGCTCTTGTTTTTCTTGATGAGGGTAAGGTTCATTTGAAAAGTATTGCATCACAGCAAGAAATGATCATAAAGCCAGACCAGCATGTTGTACTTGATAAGAAATCGGGTGGTATGACGCTTGAGAATACCAATGCATTGGTTAATAAAGGCCATTGGGCAGAAGGGGTTATTGCCTTTAATGGAGAGTCGCTCAAGGACATTGCAAGAGTATTGGAAAGATGCTATTCCGTAAAATTTCAGATTTCTCCATCCAAGCAAAATTCACTCCACTTTTATGGTGTCTTTTATAAAGAAAGTCAAAATATTTATGATGTGATGAATGCATTGGCAGCAACTGGCAAATTCTCTTATAAGGTGAATGGTCAAAATATTATTATTCATTAATTCTCCCTCAAAAAACAGTTTTTTTAAAAATAATACAGAATCATACTACCCCACATGGCATGGGCATCGTCTATAAGGCAAATAATCGACATCAACAAAAACTTAACTAAAAACAATTATGGAGATTAAAAGACAAATGTTTCTCACAGCAGCAGCTCTATGCCTGAACATGAGTATTTCTGCACAGAGCGTGAATATGCAAAATGTCACGGTCATGCAGGCACTTAGTAAGTTGCAGCAATCATGTGGTTATTCTTTTGTTTATGAAGCAAAAGATTTGAACACCAACAAGCGGGTTTCGGTTAATGCATCTAATTGTGCAGAGGCTATCGGACAAGTTCTCAAGGGGCAAGGTGTAACTTATACCTTGCAAGGCAAAAATGTCATTATTTCCAAAGTTGCCAACAAAAAGCACGCAATCCAGCAGGTAGGAAATCAGCGACGTGTGAAAGGTGTGGTAAAAGATGGAAATGGTGAAGCTATCATCGGTGCCACCATCAGAGTAAAGGGACATGAGAGTAATGGAACGATTTCTGATATGGATGGCAATTTCTCACTTGATGTTTTGCCGGGTGATGAATTGGAAGTATCTTATGTAGGTTATAATACTGCATTCGTTAAAACGGGTAGTTCCTCTTATGTCAGTGTAGTTATGAAGGAAGACAACAAGGCTCTCGAAGAGATTGTTGTAGTAGGTTATGGTACGCAGAAGAAAGTGTCGGTAACAGGTTCTATGGCATCTACTAAAGGTGATGAATTGGCGGCAGTTCCTACTCCTAATATTACTAACACATTGGCTGGTCGTCTTCCTGGTCTTATTTCTTACAACCGTAGTGGTGAGCCAGGATTTGATGATGCTGGTCTCTTGATTCGTGGTGCCAGCACTATCGGAAATTCTTCTCCACTCTTGGTCGTTGATGGAGTAGCAGACCGTGCAGGTTCATTGGGTCGTTTGGATCCTAATGACATAGAGAGCATTACCATTTTGAAGGATGCATCAGCTGCCATCTATGGATCACGTGCTGCCAATGGTGTCATCCTGGTAACAACCAAGCGTGGTACAAAGGGTGAACTCAAAGTACAATATACTGGCAATGTAGGTATCAGTTCTCCTACAGTTTTACCTGAGATGTGTAATTCCTGGCAATATGCAGAATTGCTGAATGAAATTACTCCAGGTAAATATTCGCCAGATGAAATTCAGAAATTCAGGGATGGAAGTGATCCTCTGAACTATCCGAACATAGACGCATTTGACAGAATGCTGAAGCCTGCTATTCAAACACAGCATAATATTTCTGCCAGTGGTGGCGGAAAGACGGTATCATATTATGTGTCACTCGGCTATCAATACCAAGACAACTATTACAAAAATAGTGCAAGTAACTATAATCAGTATAACTTAAGATCCAACATAGATATTACTCCTTCTGATCTTCTTAAATTCAGCGTGAATGTAGCTTTCCGTCAGGAAGACCGTAATTCTCCTGTGACAGGTTCAGAGGACATCTGGCGTTATCTCATCAAATACAATCCAATGGTAAATATATGGTATCCAGGTACTGATTATGGCACCGTATCTTCTAAGCAAGATAACTTCTCGCCAGCTACCGGTATGGACAATACGATGGGATATCAGCGCGACCGTCGTTCTTATTTGAATGCCGATCTTACCATGCATTTGGAAATGCCTTGGATAACAAAGGGACTTTCCTTCGATGCGGGATTCTATGTTGACCGCTCTGATGTTTTCTATAAGAATTTCCAGAAGAAATACTATCTCTATTCGTACGAGAATAACAATTATGTGCCAGTACAACAGGGACAGAATGTTTTGTCAGAAAACATGAACCAGACCTTAGGTATTACGATGAATGCCCGTGTCAATTACAAGCGTACATTCAATATGGTTCACAATTTGAGTGCATTTATTGCCTGGGAGCAATACAAGAGCCGCTATGATTATCTCTCTGGTCGCCGACAAAATTTTGTTTCAACTTCAGTTGATGAACTTTTTGCTGGTGATTCCAATACTGCAACCAATGATGGTACTGCATCAGAAACAGCCCGTCTCAATTACTTTGGCCGTCTCGACTATGACTATGCAGGTAAGTATCTGTTCCAGTTCAACTGGCGTTATGATGGCTCTGAGAATTTCCCTAAGGGTAATCGTTTCGGTTTCTTCCCAGGTGTATCTATGGGTTGGCGCATTTCCGAAGAGAAATTCTGGAAAGAAAACGTCAAATGGATGGATTACCTCAAGTTGCGTGCATCCTGGGGACAGATGGGTAATGATAAGGTTTCTGCTTTCCAATATGTAACTGCTTATACATTCAGTAATCCTGGTGTGTTTGGGGCTAACGGCGGAAAAATTAATACCGGTCTACGTCTCAACCGAACAGCCAATCCTAATATTACATGGGAGGTAGCTGATACATGGAACGTAGGTATCGAGTCTAAATTCCTTGATTATTTCAATTTTGAGGGTGACTTCTTCGTAACCAAGCGAAGCAATATTCTGACGGCTCGCAATGCTGCTATTCCTGAGTATGCAGGTCTTTCGCTTCCTGATGAAAACATTGGTAAGTGTAAGAGTATTGGTACTGAATTCACTCTTGGTTACAATCGTCAACTCAACAAGGACTGGGGGCTTCACCTGAGTGGCAACTTCAGTTATAGCCATGGTACAATCGATTATATCGACGAGCCTGCTGAAACATTGGAATGGCAGCGCCGTACAGGAAAGACCATCGGTACACAGGGCGGCAACTATCTGATGTATGAATCTATCGGAATTTTCCGTACCCAGGAAGAACTCGACTCCTATCCACATCTTTCAGATGCACGTGTAGGTGATGTGAAGTTCAGAGATGTGAATGGTGACCAGAAGATTGATGGTGATGATAAGGTCAGAATGGACAAACCTGCTGTGCCAGAAATCATGTATGGTATCAATATCGGCACCACATACAAAAACTGGAGTCTGAATATGTTGTGGCAAGGTGCAGCCCGCGTTTGGCAATATACCTTTATGGAGGCTGGTATCATAGGCAATTTTACCAAGGATTTCTATGACAACCGTTGGACGGAAGACAATCCTAATGCCAAATATCCTCGCACCTACAACCGTGATGCTACAGTTACTGGTGGTGGTAACTATCGTAACTCTTTCTGGCTCAATAATGCATCCTATCTGCGTTTGAAGAGCATTGAATTGGCATATAATTGCCCTAAGAGCTGGTTTAAAGGTACTCCTATTTCAGGAGTCCGCTTGTGCTTGACTGGTTATAATCTTCTTACCTTCACAGGTATCAAGAATATCGACCCAGAGACACAGGAGAACAGCCAGGGATGGGCTGCATGGAATACTCCACAGTCTAAAGTGTATAATTTCGGAATTAACGTTACATTTTAATGAGCAGAATTATGAAACGATATATTAAGTACCTTACTATGGGATTAATGGCTACCACTATGTTAGCTTCATGTGCTGATATTCTGGACAAAAAGCCTTTGACAGAAATTTCTGACAATGACCTTTGGACGGATCCGGCACTCTTGAAGGCATTTGTCAATTCCAGATATAATCAGGTGGGAGTGAATGGAGCTGAATCTATGCAAAGTTCTATTGTGGATGAAACTGAACTTACCTGGTTGCGCGGTTGTGAAACTCATAACTTTGCCCGTTTGAGTCCTACTGATCTGGGTAGAATGAATGGTGCCTGGTGGGGATGGGATAACCGTTCCTGGAGTACGAAATGGACTAACATTTCTAATTGTAACATCTTCTTTGAGCGTGTTGACAACGTTGGGTTTGCCAACGAGGCAGAAAAGACCCAGTTGATGGGACAGGTACGTTTTATCCGTGCTTTCGAATATTGGGATCTTATTGCGCGTTGGGGTGCCATGCCTATCATTACAAAGAGTTTTACCATCAACGACCGTGCTGAAATCGTAAACCAAACACGAAATACATATAAGGAATGTATTGATTTCTTGGTTAAGGAATTAAATCAGGCAGTAAAGGAATTGCCTGCCACATGGAGTGGTGATGATTATGGAAGAGCTACAAGTGTTGCAGCTTTAGCACTTAAATCCAGAATCTTGCTTTATGCAGCAAGTCCACTTATGAATGAGGATGTGAAGATGCCAGAAGTGGGATATACTACACCAGAACCTGACAGATGGCAAAAGGCCGCCAAGGCAGCAACTGATGCGCTTGATGCAGCACTGAATGCTGGATATGAACTCTACAACTTGAATGGCGATCCTTCCAAGAATTATCAGATGATATTCATGGACAATACTGCTGCTAACAAAGAAACATTGTTTGCCCGTATGGGCACCAGCAGCGCAGAGGGTGAAAGTATTTCCAGCTGCGACCAGTATAATAACCCTAACGGATATGGCGGATGGGGTGGTAATTGTCCACTGCAGGAACTAGTGGATGCCTATGAAGTGGTAAAGGATGGCGTGGCCAGCAAGTTTGATTGGAATAATCCTGAGGAGAAGGCACATCCATACGTCAATCGGGATCCGAGATTCTATGCTACTATCTTATATGATGGAGCCAAGTGGATGACCAGAAATCTGGAAACCTATTTTGATGTTGACGACAATGGCAAAATCATTGGCGGAGGAAAAGATACCAAGTATGGTAACGACAGTTGGAATGCTTCACCAACAGGTTATAATATGAAAAAGTTTATGGATGAGAGCTATGCCATGAACTCATGGAATTTCTGTGCCCGCAACTGGATCCATCTCCGTATGGCTGAGTTATATCTCAACAAGGCGGAAGCACTCTATCATACAGGTGATGAGAATGGAGCCAGAGCGGCATTAAAGCCAGTTAGAGAACGTGCTGGAATGCCTGAAATCACTGCTACTGGAGTTGATCTGTTGGAAGCTATCAAGCATGAGCGTCGCATAGAATTTGCTTTTGAAGAGCATCGCTACTTTGATGTGCGCCGCTGGAAGGAAGCTCCTAAGTACCTCGGATCTACCGTACATGCTATTACCATCAAAAAATATCCTGATGGAAACAAGACTTATGAAGTAGATAAATTGAGAAGTGATGTGGGTGGAGAACGCAAATGGGATGATAAGATGTATTGGTTGCCTATTACCAAGGCAGAGATAGATAAGAATCCTAAGTTTGTTCAAAATCCAGGATATAGCAAGTAGTAAGATATTATCTATAAGAATTAATAAATAACGATTCACATAATTAAAATTAAAATCAAAGTATGTACAAAAAAGTTCTTGGAACATTTGCAGCCATGCTTATCTCTCTTTCTGCCGTACAGGCTCAAAGTGAAGACATGGCTACCTTCCGCACATGGGCGCAGACACCTCCTATGGGTTGGAATTCTTGGGATTGTTACTATTCATCAGTAACAGAGAAAGAAGTGATGCAGAATGCACAATATCTGGTAGATCACGATCTCGTAAAACATGGATGGGAATATGTCGTTATCGACATTCGCTGGTATTGCAACCACCCTTCGTTGGGTGGCGGCAACTACAACCAAAAAGGCACGCAAGACTACGTGCTCGATGAGTATGGTCGCTATCTGCCATCGCCTACCCGTTTCCCTTCTGTCATGCAGAATGGAAAGAATGAGGGATTCAAAGCTCTTGCTGATAAACTGCACTCCATGGGATTAAAGTTTGGTATTCATATCATGCGCGGTGTACCTAAGTCGGTTGTAGGAAGTAATAAATATAAGTTGAAGGGCAGCGAATCTACTGCATGGTCAAAAGTTTATAACGGCACAACTTCTCCTTGCACCTGGCTGAAGGACAACTTACTGGTACAGAACAATGAATTCGGTCAACTATACTACAATAGTATCATGGATCTCTATGCCAGTTGGGGAGTAGATTTTATCAAGATTGACGATTTGTCCCGTCCTTTCTACACTGACGAAATCCACATGATCCGTAAGGCAATAGACCAGACAGACCGTCCTATTGTGCTTTCCCTCAGCCCTGGCAAAACTCAATATCAGTATGCACAAGAATGTCTTGACAATGCCAATATGTGGCGTATGATGGATGATCTTTGGGACAACTGGAGTTCTGTGGATGCCGTATTCAACGAGGCTGACGCTTGGAGTAAGTATGCACGTCCAGGCAACTATGCAGATTGTGATATGCTTCCCTTGGGGCAGATTGCTATGACCATTGCCGATCCAGGTTATACTAATGCCGATAAAGGTCGTTGGACTCAACTGACAGAAAACGAACAGTTGAGTATGATGAGTCTCTGGGGAATCTGTCACTCTCCGCTTTTCTTCGGAGGAGAGATGACCAAGAATGACGATTTCACCAACTCTCTGCTTACCAATGAAGAATACCACCAGATGCATAAATACGGACAGAACGCCCGTCAGGTGGAGAATGATGAAGACAATGGACAGGTGGCATGGACTTCTACAGATCCGGCAACAGGCAACAAGTATCTGGCTCTTTTCCAGAGAGACAACACCCGTTGGGTAGTGGGCGGAAAGGCTTTGTATAAGTCGGAAACCGTGGCTTATACCACTGATGGTCATGCGGTGGATGTTGATATCGAGTGGCCACAAGGCAGCAAGACGCTGGTACTTGTAGTTGATGATGCTGGCGACAACTGGAATTACGACCATGCCGACTGGCTGAATCCTACTTTAGTGTTAAGAGATGGCAAAGAAGTGGAACTTACCGGAAAATATAAGACCCGCGACTATACCAACTCTTATTTCAACAAGATAGTGGAGAATAAGAACGTGGCAACAAATGGCAAGATGACAGTACTCGGTACCACATACGATCGTGGTTTTTCTGCTGATGCCAATGCTGCCCTCTTCTTTACCATCCCTGATGATATGGATGTGGTACGCTTCAAGGCAAAGGCTGCTGCAGATGATTCTGGTATCGGTCAGACCAACTCCACAACCTCTCTCCGCTTCATGGTGTTCAATCAGAATCCACTGACCAACGAACAGAATAACTACGTCAGTCATACTGGATTGATTTCTCGTACAGGCACAAAGAGCATGATGCAGGAATTTGATATTACGGATGCTGAACAGTTGAAGATCCTTGTGAGTGATTGGGGGGATGGATTTGCATACGACCGAGCTAACCTCATCAATCCTGTACTGATAGATGAAGAGGGCAATGAGACTTCTCTCACCACGCTGAATCATGCATCATATTCATCTTCATGGGGATCACTCCATGTAAACAAGAATGTAGAGGGAAGGACACTCACAGTGGAAGGTAAGACCTATGAGAAGGGACTTGGACTGAATGCCCAGTGTACGCTTATCTACAACTTGCCAGCAGGACATAAATTCAAGAAGTTCCGTGCATTATGCGGTTATGATAGCAGTTGTGATACTGATAATCCTAACTCATCTGGTACGACTATGGATTTCCAGTTCTATGTGACGAAAAATTCAGGTTACACCTTCGATCTCACCAAGATTGGTTATGGAGCGGATGAGTCTGTTCCTGTTTATGACATCTGGCAAAAGGAGAATTTGGGTACTGTTACGGGTACTATTACTGCGAAAGTTCCAAGTCATGGTGTGAAACTTTATCGTTTGGGCAACAAGGTTGCCTCTGGTATCAACCAGATTCCAAGCTCTGACAAAGTTACTGCTGGGATTACAGAAAACAATGTATATTACAACTTGGCAGGGCAGGCTGTTACGCCTAATACCAAGGGAATTTACATTCATAACCACAAAAAAGTAGTGGTAAAATAATGAGATAAAAATGATGAAGAAAGCTATAAGTTATTAGTGATTATTATAGCTGGATTTCATAGAAATACGAGAACAGGGTGTGCCATAAGGCACATCCTGTTTTTTATTAGTATTTTTTGCTAAAATGCGATTTTTATACTCGATTTAGAACTTTATGGTTTAGCTCTTATGTCAAAGACCACAGGTCCAGTTGCAATTTAGACAAGAGATAGGGCATTAAATCATAGGAAAAGTTAAAGATATTCACTTTCCCCTTATTTTTTCATCACCAAGTCTGCAAGCACGATGGCGGATTCCTTCTCATCCTTTGGTGCCTCCTTTGACTTCCATGCCACGATAAATCGAATCTTTGCGGTGGTTACCTTGTAGCCTTTCAATTCCCATTTCCCTATTTTTTCATTCATCTTGATGGAGAGTTGGGCAATGTCTCTGCTTGTTGATGGAAGGCAAAGGCAATGGTCGTGGTAGGTTAATGACATGCCACTTCTCAGGGAAAGGATAGTGTCCTTATGAGACTTAGAGAAACCAAGGTTTACATCCTTGTGTGAGAGTTGAAGCACTATTTCGTTGGGTTCATCATAAACCTGAGCATCATAGAGATGTTGGGCAGTATGGAGTGTGTCGAAGAGATTACCATTGGTGTGGATGGTAAGTGTCTGCTTGGCACGCGTCATGCCCACATAGTATCGGCGCAGAATGTCATCGGTAGGATGCTCGGGATGGGTAATGAGCATTAGTACATGGTCGAACTCATGGCCTTTAGCCTTGTGGATGGTGCTGACCACGATGTCTGATTTCGAGATATTGCAGAAATCTTCTACTGATGATTCAAACACGAACTCCTTCAGATCGCTGTAGAACTTGGCACGATTGGTCTGCTCAAATATCTGAAGGCTGCGGTGCAAGTATGGCAATGCCTGGCTGGTGGCATACTTTTGGTATGTCTGATGCTTGGCTGTTTCCCAAATATTATCAGGGATGATAGGGGATTTTGTCTCTTTGAGACCTTGGTCTATTTTCTTCAAGAAGTATCTTACCTCTGCCAGATTCCAAAAGCGCAAGCCGTCCATTGATTGCACCAGCTTAGCCTTGATGCCATGGCTGTGAAGAAGAGCCAGCATGATGACAGCCTCCTCATTGGTCTGTGTAAGGATACTGATGATTTCGTTCTTCTTGTCGGAAGAACCATCGGTTGCTTTTTGATTGCTACTTGTCTGTAATCGTATTACAGCTTCGAGAATAGGCTGATACATGTAAACTCTTTTCTCCTGAATCTCGTATGGATGCTTCACAATTCTTACCTCTCCATTTTCTTGACTCATAGAGATGATAGGGACGGATTTGATACGCTGTCGGATATTACGGGCGAAATCGTTGGCTGCATCCACGATATGGCGACGGCTGCGATAATTCTCGGTCATCTCGAAGAAACGGCTATGTTCTGTCTGGGTCAATTCATAGAGGTACTGAGAGTTGGAACCTCTAAACTCATAGATATTCTGGTCATCATCGCCTACAGCTATTACCCTCATCTCTTCGTTGGCTTTCATAAGAGCAGTGACAAGGTCATAGTCATCCTTGCTCATATCTTGTGCTTCGTCAATGACGAGTACGGTTTTGCTGATGCGATTGGGTTCTACTTCTCCATTTTTGATCATTTCAGAAGCTTGCTTTACCACATCGCCTGACTCATCCAGATTGCCAACCCTGCCCAGCAGATCGAAGCAATAAGAATGAAAGGTCTTGATTTCTACGAAATGAGCTACATTGCCGATGAGTTCCATCAGTCGCTGTTTAAATTCTGTAGCGGCTGCACGCGAGAAAGTGAGCATCAGGAGTTGTTCGTGCTTTACATCTTCCAATAGCAGGAGAGAGGCAAGCTTATGTACGAGCACACGTGTCTTGCCGCTGCCAGGACCGGCAGCGACTACGATGCAGCGGGACTCGTGGTCGTCGATGATTTCCTTCTGTCGCTTGGAGAGTATTCCGAAGAGTTTCTTATACTTCGAAGGTGTTACGTTGCGCTCTATCTCAGTCTCCCGGTTGCCCTTGAAGTATTTTGAGATGAAGCAATGGTAGTCCATCTGGAAGTAATCCTGCACATATTGCAGGGCGGCATCGTAATCCCTTACCATCAGGTTGGCATATTCGCCCACGATGTGAATCTGCTGAATCTTCTGCTTGTAGAATTCATTGAGCATGCGGTAATCCTCCTGCTTATAGTGGAGGCGAGGTTCCTTGATGCGTTTAATTGCCATCGCATTGTAAAGCACCAGGAATCCTCCTTCCAGCTTCATGGCTCCTATCTTGGAGAGATAGAGCAAGGCTTCCTCCACGTCTTCCAACTGCAGGGAAGAGAAGTCGGAGAAGAGTGACTGGTTGCTGGATTTCAGATCGTTCAGAAGTTCAACTACCGAGAATTGGAGAGGCTTCTCTTTTGAATCTACAGAAGAGCTATTGTTGCTCTCTTCTGTTATAGTTTTACTGTTTTCTTCAGCCAGGCTGTATAGTCTTTCGATGATGAATCGGCAAACCTCAATTCGTCTTTCGAATCGCTTGATGATGGTCTCTATGTCCTTGTCTCTTGTCACGATGAGATTGCGGACGCCGTCTTCCTTCTTGTGCGCATATCCCTTCACTGCCAGGAAGTATAGCAGTGTGCGGATTTTCTTTTCGGTTGAAGTGTTGATGCCGTCATGTACGGCATTGTCATTGAGTTGTTTGTATGTGATATGCAGCGATTCATCCGGGATATGTTCCAGAATGTATCTTTCCAGTTTGGCGAAGTTCTCCAGCATCTGCTGAGGCTTGCGTTGCTTGTCGCTGATGTCTTGCAGATAGGCTGAGATATCACGGGTATCGGCAAGGATGCCTTCCTGTCGCATCCGGTCAACGGAAGAGATGACATCTCGCTTGCTGAGTCCGAGGATGTCGGCGAGGTAATCGATGCGGGATTCAGCTTCGCTATCCTGTGCCTTGGCTATATGCTTCTGGGTGATGAGCGACTTGATAATGCGGATGGCATTCTTCATCTCATCTTCCGAGAACAGGGGTGATTCGGTGAGGCGAAGTCTTGCCTCGTCCATGTTCTTGACGGTGATACCTGTGGCATAGACGTGCGGAATGTTGTTGCCACGCTCTATGTATCCGCTCTGTTCGAGAGCTGATAGAGCGGTGCGAACACGGGTTTCTATGTCTGATACCGAGTCATCCCAACCGGCTTGACGGGCTATTTCCAGGGCAGAACAACTTACGTTGGACCGCACCTTGGTAAGATCTTTGATGGCTTTCCATACCTGCTGTATCTCGCTGATACTCAGCTTCGTCTGGTTGAGTAGCACGAAATGCTTGTCTAAATCCTCGTCACTATAGAGTACATAGCATTTTGCGTTGAGGTGTGGATTCCTTCCGGCACGTCCTGCTTCCTGTACATAGTTTTCCAGAGAGTCGGAGATGTCGTAGTGGATGACTAACCCCACATCGCTTTTATCGACACCCATACCGAAGGCGGAAGTGGCAACAATGATTCTAACCTTGTCGCTCATGAAAGCCTCCTGATTGTGCACCTTCTCATCTGCATCCATCTTGCCATTATAGGGCAGAGCAGATATGCCGTCACGTGTTAGTTTCAGAGCGAGTTCACGAGTTCGCTTGGTGCGGGATACGTAAATGATGGTAGGGCAATCAGTCTTTTCCACGAGCGAGCGTAGGAGGCTGTATTTGTTGCCGTCACTATCTACGTGGATAACGGAGTAGTGCAGGTTGGTACGTGAGGCTGATGAGGCGAAGAGCTGGAGGTCTGTGCCCAGCCAATACTTGAAATAGTCGCAGATGTCTTGCACCACCTTTTGTTTTGCTGTGGCGGTGAAGCAAGAAACGGGTATCAGGGTTCGACCGTGATTCTTTTCCATTGCGTCTTTGCCAAACTTGCGTTCCTGATATTTTTTAATAAATTTGCCTATGTATAGGTAATCGACCCGGAAGTCTTGTCCCCATGCAGAGAAGCAGTGGGCTTCATCTATGACGAATCTTACCACATGTCGAGCCATCAGTATTCGCTCGATGGTATTGGAGCGCAACATCTCAGGGGCTATATATAATAAGGTGGCATCTCCGCTCAGCACTCGTTCGATGGCCAAGGAGCGAGAGATAGGATCAAGGAGACCATTGATGGTTACGGCATCGGTGAAACCACGGTCTGCGAGGTTATCTACCTGGTCTTTCATCAATGATTGCAGCGGCGAGATAACCACGGTGAGTCCATGTACGGTTCTTCCATCCATCAAGGCTGGCAACTGGAAGGTGAGCGACTTGCCACCACCGGTAGGAAATATTGCCAATAATGATTTGCCATCCACTGCTGCCTGCGATGCCTGTTCCTGCAGCGGTTCGCCGTCATAGGTACGGAAGGCATCATAGCCAAAGAGTTGTTTCAGGTTGTGATGAATGTCGAGCATGCGGTTGCAATACTCGCAGCCATCGGTGCATTGGGTATGGCAGAGCACATAGATGAAATGTTCTACCTCGGGATAATTGTGGAGAACCCAACCTGGGGTCACGGATTGGTAATCGTCTGTGCCGATGAGAGCCAGTGCGTATGCCAAGCCGCATGGCGACTGGGCAGCAAGTAGCGGAATGTCGGCATGGGCGCAAATATGATTTTTGTATTCAGAAAGAATTAATTCTGAAACATCTGTGATTATATGATTCGATATTGCATGGTTCAATATAGTATCATCTGATATAGTATCATCCGTGTCAATGGCTCCCACATACATCAGGAATCCTCTGAATTCCTTTTCATGCTGGAGCAGCAAGGTGAAGATTTTTCTCTTCCTTTCTGATAATTGATTCCATGCTGCAATCTCATCCATCAAAAGCTCCTTGGCTTTCTCGCAGTCATTGACGGGATTGTTCATCTGCTCGCTCAACAGCTTGTCATCCTTTACCAGATGATGGTAAGGGCGCTTGGGGAAGAGTAGCGGGGAAAGATAGAGGGTATCTATCAGTATGCCGTTGAGTTGGAGATAGCAGGCATCGTGATGAATGAGGTTATGCCCACAGATATAGTCAACCTTTCCTTCTTGTAGAAACTTGTTCAGTGCCGTTTGGGATGCTTGGTGAAAGGTGGCTCCGTCATCACGCAATGCTCCGATGTCGTGTATTTTATGGTCTTTCAGTCCCACTTCGGTATCCACGAAGGCAATGTTCTTGCTTCTGACTTCTTGTTTTTTGATGCCAGAGTCCGAGTTTAGACTGTTCTTCTTTCCAAAGAGGCGACTGAATATTGACATAATCTACGATGTTTACATTTTCCACCGCAAATTTACATTTATTATTTGATATATGCAAATAATCAGACGCAATTATTTCCTTAGAGGGATGTTTTCATATAATCACAAGAGGCTCATGAGAATAACTTCAAGACAGATCAATATGCTCCCAATACTCTCCAGTCATCTATGAGTTTGAATAGTCGGGGCAAGGAATACCGTAAGATACAGCGGAATATCAAGAATCAGGAGCGCGAAACGGGTATTTTGAAATAGGTGGCTTTACGTTCTATATGGGTTGCATGGGCAATAGCCGGAATTTATTTCTTCCCTTTATTGATGATATAAATTCCGGCAGTAGCCAATGCGCCTGCTATCAGATACTTCCAGTAGAAGGTTTCGCCAAGACAGAGACAGGAGGTGATGGCTCCTACTACGGGGATGAGCGAATTGTATATCGCTACCTTTCCTACGGGATTGCAGCTCAACAGCTTGTTGTAGAGTGCGAAACTGATGGTTGAGATGGCGATGAGCAGCAGCAGGATTGTGATGCCCCAGAGACTGATGACTGGTAGATAGCCACCCATTAACAGTGCAGGAATCACCAGCAATGCACCACCGATGCTCAGTGAGTATCCGGTTCCTACGAAAACATCCACCCTCTTGCTCAATCCTCGGGTCAGCAGGGAAGCACTGGCTCCACACAGGGCATTGAGGATAATCATACCATCGCCCAGGAATGTGAAACTTCCGCTTTCCTTTCCGCCAAGGTTCAAGGCAAGGATGCCCAGGAATCCGATGATGCAGCCCAATGCCTTTCGCCACGTCATCCTGTCGCTCTTGAAGAAGATGCAGGCAAAGATAACCACCGTAAAGACGCTCATCGAATTGAGTATCGCTGAACGTGCTCCTGCATTATGCGAGAGTCCGAAATAGAAGAAGGCATAATGCAGGGTGGTGTTGAGGAGTGCATAAAGGAGAAGGAACCAGACATTTGAATTCGTCAGGAAACTGAAGCTTCCTGTTTTCTGAATATAATGATTCTTCTGCACATCATGATTCTCCTTCAGGCAAGAATTCTCCTTCTGAACAGTTTTCTTCTTGAATCCGAATTCACGGTGTGAACTTCTGGCGATGGTCAGGATGATAATGCCAGAGATGAAGAAGCGGATGCCTGCAAAAAGCATCTTGCTTCCGGTCATGTCTGCTGTAATCTGATATTCCTCCATTCCCATTTTGATCAATGTGTAAGCCCATCCCCACGAGATAGCAGCCGTAAGGGCGAACAGGCTTACCCATATCGGGCGCTGAAATATACTGAGTGTATTTGTTTCTTTCTTTTCCTTTTTTATTATGCGCCCTTTTTCTTCATCATCAATCGCGACTTTTCTTTGGCCAGAACCTGCATATCCACTGCCACATCGTCTTCATCTACAATTTCTACGCCAGTCATTGTTTCTATCACGTCTTCCATAGAAACTACGCCACGGAGACAACCGTATTCATCCACAATAATAGAGATGTGTTCGCGCTTTTCCAGCATCTTTTCCCATATCTGATATAGAGATTCATCTTCATTGAAAGAAAGAATCGGGCGCACCAACTCTGATAATCTGGTCTGGAACTTGTCGTCTGAAACCTCCTTGAGCACCATGTCTTTCAGGATATAGCCCACGATGTAGTCCCTGTTATTATCATATACAGGGATGCGAGAGAATTTCCATTCCTTCTGTTCGTAAAACTCCTTGATGGTTTGATTCACGTTGGCAGATTCTACCACAATGGATGGAGTCATTACCTCTTTGGCCTTTACTCCAGCCAGGCGAATACAGCTTTTGATGATCTTGCTTTCTGATTCACGGAAGATACCTTCTGTGGTTCCTACATCCACCATGGCTGACACTTCCTCGCGGCTCATGGTGGCCTGGTGGCTCTTAGAAGTAAATATCTTCGTGATAAGTTCAGAGAGCAGCACCAATGGATAGGTGATGAAAATGAGCACCCTGATAATCTTGGTAGATGACATGGCTAATGAGCGCCAATAGGATGCACCAATGGTTTTCGGGATGATTTCAGAAAGCACCAGAATCAGCAGGGTAAGAATAGCAGAAATGATACCGAAGTATTCTTCACCAAAGAGTTTGATAGATTCAGCACCTACACCAGCGGAACCGATGGTGTGGGCAATGGTATTGAGCGAAAGAATGGCACCCACTGGGCGATCTACGTTGTTCTTGTACTGTTTCATCAAAGAGGCTGTCTTGTTGCCTTGACTCTCCTTCATCGAGATAAACGACATTGGAGTTGATAATAACACTGCTTCCAGGACAGAGCATAAAAAGGATAGTGACAGAGCACCTAAAAAATATAAAATAATTAAACCCATGTAAATTTTAATTCGTTAATAATATGTTATCTGAAATGAGATAGATATTATTTCCGAAGATTACAATGCAGGATGTAATGGGGAACATTACATCTTTGGAGTTTATTTGATATATGTTTTGTTGTTGCAAATGTCATTACAATCATCATTGATTTCAATTTGTTGCAAATATAATGAAAATAATACGAAACTCCTCTTAATTTCTCGAAAATTAGATTGTTTTATATGATTTTTAGTAAATATTTGTTAGTTTTTCTAATTACATCTTTCATGGAGAAGAGGATGATGGGGAGTCATAAATCTTGACACGCTATCCGATGAGAAAGCATTTCCTCAAAGAAAGTATATTTATCAAATCTAACGATGCGCATTTATAAGGTCTCATGATGCGCTTCGTTAGGGTTTAATGATGCGCTTTATTAAGGTCTCATGATGCGCATCGTTAAGTGTTAATAAAGCGCTTCTTTAAGTTGCAAAGAAACGCTTCTTTTATCCGTCTAAAATTTTCAATAAATTAGGTTTCATTTTTTCCGTTCCTGACCCACTTTTATTTTTCCCTGCCCACGGAAAAATTCTTGCGTGGGCAGGGAGAAAAAATTACCCCAGCAGATAAGGATAATTTAAAGAGTATTTGGGGGAAATGAGAGTGTCATCGAAAAAGAGAGTGATTTAACTCTTCTTGTAGGAAAATAGAGATAGAAAAAGGGTGCGTCACAAATTCATGACACACCCTCCTTAAATTTTTTATTTGTTTTCGTATGTAACAACGAAATTACTTCTTCTTGTAAGTAACAACTACCTTGTTTGCATAAAGACCTTGTGCCTGTGAAATTGCTACACCTGCAACCTGCATGGTCAAAGTATTATTAGCAAATGAACTCTCAATACCAGATGTGGTTTTGCCCATATCTCCTGTATTATAATCAAAGTCATCAGCAATAATCTGTGAAGGAACGTTGGTAGATACCTTTACGTTGCGGTTGAGGAGGAAACCTATGAATAAATCATCACGGCTCATTAACCAATTAAATGTGTTCAACAAATAAAAAGGTTCTACAGTGTTTGGACATGTGCGGATACTCTTGTCTGTTGTGAAATCGTTGGTTAAGCTCAAGGTATAAGCAGACAAGTTGCCATCTGTATAGGTGCTCAGGAAATTTGCATCAGCATCATCTGCTGCACCATTCTGTTTTACACTTGTTAGATAACCATTTGCATCGTAGCTCCATGTATAAGTTTCTTCTTTACCCGTCTGCATATCCATAGCAGTACTGCTGACAATGCGCCCCTGGTCATCAAGAGTATAAGTATACCCATCAACAGTCACAGTTTTTCCATTGTAATTGAAATCCCAAGAAAGATTACCATTTGAAGTAATTTTCTGAAGAGAGCCATCAGCACTGTAAGCCATGTTGAGTGTTAAAACACCTTCTGTAAGCCCAAATTTTGATGCCATCATGGTGAGAAACGCATTATCTGTAATAGTGATGCTCTCCACCTGGCGCTGCTGGTATGCATATACCTTACCCAATTCCCATGTTGAATTGCCACGAACCAGAGATACTGCATATTCGCCATCTGCCAAATCTGCAGGAACAGAGAACTTCACGCCATCTGTTGTAACAGTAGCATCAATAGTCTTGTCACCAACAACAATCTTATCGCCCTGAGCAAAACCGATACCGGCGATAGTTACCTCCTGACCAAGACCCATTTCTGCAGGCAATGAAAGGGTAGAGATAGGATTGTCAGCTGCAAGAAGATTCATGCTGCCCAAGGTGAAGCTGTCATTAGCCACCTTCAAAACTACATTTACCTTACCTGGAGTCATGGTGTAAGGGATGGTGAATGTAGCACCATTAGAAGTCATTTTGGCATTGGCATTTACCTCTGCGCCTTGCTCAGGCTGGAGATAAATAGTCTGACCAGAAGCGAAACCATTTCCCTGAACAGTTACTTCGGAACCAATCTTTGCAGAAGATGGAACCACCTGATTGCTCACTGGGTTGCTTGGACCATCGTCGTCTGACGAACATGCTGAGAATGTGATGATGGCACAAAGCATCAGCATCATTGAAATCAATTTTTTCATAATCGTTGGTTTTAATTAATGAATAAAATATTATTATACTTTTTTTACTACAAACCTGGCTGACTGTTCAGAATCTTCTCTGTATCCTCGCTGGATGGTCTTGTCATGTCAGGATTGACAATTCTTCCATTAGGATCGAGGAGAATGAAGCGTGGAATACCGCTGATGCGATAGTCGCTCTGGAACTTGGTGCCTTTGCCGATGTAAAGTTGGGTGCCGCTCAGAGCACCGCTCTTCACGCGATCAGCCCACTTTGCCTTGTCCTGATCTATAGAAAGACCTACGAACGCAATGTTTCTGCCCTTGTACTTTTCCTCCAACTTCTTGAGGAATGGCAACTCCTTCTGGCAAGGACCGCACCAGGTGGCCCACATATCTATATATACATACTTGCCACGGAAATCGCGGAGCGTCATCTCCTTACCGTTCACATCCACACCCTTAAACATTGGTGATGGACGGCCCACGGCTGCCTTGTCCCATTTGGCACAAGCCTGTTTGAAGATGGCATTGAGGCGAGGTGAGGTAACGTAGGTATAATAGAGGTTCTGAAGATCGGTAATGTTCTCCACACCATTTCCCTCTACGTAGGTGAATGCCAGGAAGTGAATCAGTGATTCGCGAACCTTATCACTCTGGATGTTCTCGCCGATATAACTCATCTCTGCCAATACCTTTGGATAATACTGGCGGATGTCCTTGCCTGCCTCGTCGAAGATATGAGCCGTCTCAATCATAAAGTTGCGGTATTCATCGATGTCGGCAAGATCTTCATCCTCCTTCACATACTGGCGGATGGCATCGTAATACTCCTTGCCCAGTACCATTGTAGTGTCCTGAGTGAGGTATGTATGACTTACAGGATACATCAGCATCATGTTGGCATAGAAATAAGTGATTCTGCCTTCCTCCATCTTCAGGAACTTGTCGTCGGCTGCAAACTTGCGTGCCTTCAACAGGCGCTTCATCGAAGCCATCTTCTTATCCACAGCTGCCTTGAACTCGTTCCATGGTTGGGCATAAGCCTCATTAGGAAGAGCCGTCAACTGAATCTTGTTCAGGTAATCAACAGCCTTCTCGTTGCCGCCTTTTACAGTGAAGGTGTTGTCGAAATCATGGGCATCGAAGGATATGTTCATTTCGTCGCCCTTTTGGAGATAGACTACTTTGAACTTCTCGCCATAATATACATTGGCATAGAGTGCATCCATGCCGTCGAGCTGCACTGTGGCTTTGCCGTCGGTGAGTGCAAACTCGTTGACACTCATGTGGTAAACCAATACCACATTTGTCAATACCGGATTCTTGACATCAAACTTCACCGTAATGCCATCAGCGGCATGCATGTTCACTGCTGCAAACAGGAACAGAAGCAATGACAATATCTTATTCTTCATTTTCATTTTGTTTTAAAATTTTCTTTCTGTTGAAAGCATCTTATATATAATAAGGTGTAATTAGTTGGTACGCTCGCGATAGGTAGCATCCACAATCTTGCCGAAGCCTGAATAGCTGGTAGGGATTACCTTAGAGAAGTCACCCTCTGAACTCATGCCGTTGTAGATGCGGAGTGTGCCGGAACCCTTACTGCTCTCTGTGCCCACGATAAGATCGTAATCATTGGCTGATGCGGAATTCTGATAGAAGTTGAACTTCATCATCGTGATGGTCTCGCCGCTGAAGCTAAACTGGCGCTCTGCCTTCAATGGCTTCTCTGAGAGATTCACACGATAAACCGTGCCGCCCACGGCATAATACATATAGTTCTTCAGCGAACTGAAGGCGAAGCAGGTAGCCTTGGCGATGTCGGTACAGTCGCTCAGGTCGCCATAGTAAGCCTTACCCAGTGCGAATGTGCAGTCGGCATAACAGAGCATATCGCCCAACTGGATGCCATACACTTCATATTTCTTTCCGCTGTGGAGTATGGTATAGGTGATGCCCATCATTGCATTTCCCGGGTCATACTTAGTATTCTCCATATAAACGAAGTCCATACCGGTAGGGTATTCCGAAAAGGCATTTCCCGTTACCATCTCAGAACCCTTATAGCCCGTAGCAATCTCTTCCATCTCTTTCATGGTGTGATAAGAGGCGTCTGAAAGCGACAATCCTGGCAGGAACGGACAGCAGGACATGAAGCACTTGTTTACTTTATCATAAAGTAGATAGATGGATGCATAAGAGGCGGCTCCGATGTTGGCTCCCACTGCAGGGGCAAGCACCGGCTGTTTGTTGACAGCAGCAAAGAGTCCCTGGATTCCCATGTTAGAAGCAGAGTAGGCATAACCATCACTTACAATCATTCTCATCATGCCGCTCTGGTCGCATACCATGCTTTGAGGATGCAGATCCTGCTGCTTCGCCACCTCGTACTTGAAGGCATAGTCTTTCTGCCACATGAAACTGTTTTTTGAAAGACGGGTAGCGCCATCGGCTGTAAAGAGATAGAATGGAGAGTCAGTATATCCGCTATTGGGTGCATACTGGATGCGATAAGGATGATTCAGCTCTGGCATTCCGGTAGTCTTGAGGACATCGAAATAGGTTTGACCAGTAATCTTTGAAACGATGTCGAGACGGGTCTTGCCATCTACATCACAAAGCACCATCCAACCCTCTGATGTAGTGTCACTCACGGTGAGCTTGTAGCTCTGTCGCCAGAACAGACCGGTGTTCTTCTCTGTGGCGGTGAAATAGAGGATATATTCTCCTGCAGGAAGTGTCATTTCCTGCAAGAGATGTTTTTCGTTGCTGAGTACCGTTATCTCATTATCGCCCGACTTGTTGATTACCTTCCATTCATAGTTGTAGGCATCCAGGTCTGTGATGTTATCGCCCAGATTTGGATCGAGGTCGATGTTGGCATGGGTGAGCACTGAGATGTTCTCTGGCACGCCCGTAATAGTAGGCTCGTTCAGGCTGTGATAGTCGTAGTTGCCCTCGTCTTGCGAGCAACCAGCTAACATGGTAGCCATCATCAGAGCCATTGCCCATATTTTATAATTTCTCATAATTCTTAATGTTTTTCTTTTAATTTCTCCTTTGAGAGTGAATGTCTTCCCATGGCTTTACTCACCATAGAATGCTAAAGCATTGCCCTGTGCATCGAAGGCATCGGCATCGTAGGTCTTGCCACTGTTGCGAAGTTTCTGCTGCTCCTTCACATAGCTTTGCATTTCAGAACTTACATAGCTCTGCATGGCAAGTGTCATCTTCGACTCATCGTTGAAATCGCCTGGGTCGAGTTCCAGTACCTTGCATGCCAGTTCAAACTTCTGCTGAGTGAAGTCACCGAGCAAATCAGTTTTCCATGCCTTTGGTGCTGTGGTAAACTGGTCGGAGAAGATAATCTCGTAAGACAGGGTGGTCACCACATCGCCATTGGCGTTGGTTTCCTCGGTAACAGGCAGGGTGAAGAATGCATTTGGCTGTAAACTTACCTGGATGTGCTTCTGCTGCGATTTCAGAATGGCAGTACGCTTCAGGGTAATCATATACTCCAAGGTTGTTTCGCCCGCAGGCAACTCAGCCTTCTCTGGAAGAACATAATCCACGCCTTCCTGTGCATCCTCCGAACTTACTGTCAGGGCAATCTCGCGAGGCTGGTCGGAAGGTCTGCCCACCAACTGAATCTTCACCGGCACCTGCATTTCGTCGCCTTTTTCATAAACGAAGGTCACGTTAGTCTTATCTTGCAGGATATTGGTATTGGTGCGATTGTTGAGATAAACGCCATTGATATCCTGGAATACATCCGGCTCCTGCTCACTGCATGAACCGAATGCGATGACCATCATCGCCCCAATTAAGAGGTTTTTTATCTGATATTTCATATAATTTCGTATGTTAAATTAATCTGGAAAACTCCTAACTATTAACGCTTGACTTTGAACTTTTGAATCTTAATTTTTGATCAGTTCTCAGTCTCAGAATCTGGCAATGGAACCACGAAGATCAAGTCGCTTGCCTTTGGATTCTTGTTCTTGTTAGAAGAGGTGATGATATCGCAGTTCAATCGCTTGTAGAGATAGAACAACTGTCCCTCGCCATACAACTCTCTGATATACTCATACTTCAGCAAGTCTGGAGTCAGGGTCTGCAGGTTTGCTACACCACGGTTTCTGCGCAGGGCATTCACATACTGCAAGCCGTTAGCCAGATTGTCGCTCTGACTCTCTGCAGCAATCAGGAACATCTCGCCCAATCTTACCATCGGAATCATCGTGTTCTGAATACTTCCGTTGGCCACCATGTCACTATACTTGTAGAAATATCGGTTGCTTCCCGTAGCTATCCAGTTGGCACGATAGCGGTAGTCGTCTTGATAGCCGCCAGTTGTCGCAGCTCCGCCATATACGATATTGCTCATCAGGTTGTCATCCATGCGGAATACATAGTTTGGCAGACGGGATGGATCGTAGAAATTCTTGTGGATGTTTCCACGACTGGTATTGGTCAGGGCGAAGAGTACTTCCGACGAGAATATGCGGTCTGGATCGGCTGGAGAACCGGTTACAAGACTCTTATCTACAAATGGGAAGATGCCCTGGTCGGCTGTCTTGATGACGTCGGTGGCATACTTGAACGCATCGGTCTTGTCGCCCATGTAGAGATATACACGAGCCAGGAGTGCTTCCACTGCATAATAATTCAGGCGAAGTGCACGATAGCGCATAAAGTTGCTGGTGCCGTCCTGCGAACCGCTCATCAGGGTTCCTTCTGTCTTCACTGGGTCGTTGGCGAGCAGGGTGCGTGCTTCTTCCAAATCAGCTGTCACCTTCTCTGCCACCTCTTTGGCGGTAAGGATTGGTTCAGGCGAATTGGTCTGCTTATTATAATAAGGTATAGCCTTCTTATCACTGTCCTTGGAATAAACCGGACCGAAAAGGCGCAGCATGTCGAAATGGAGCATGGCGCGCAAAGCCAATGCCTCGCCCTTGATGACGTAATAGTTGCCACCGGTGAAGAGGTTCTGGTTGCCATCGATGGTCTCCAGAATCTTGTTGCAGTTGAGAATCAGGGCGTATGCCTTGTTCCAGGTCTGATCCAGTCGGTCGCGCCAATATTCAGTAGCATACTGATAGGACGCCAGGTCCTTGTAGTTGCCCCATACACTGTTGTCGCTGCCGATGGTGTAGGCACCGCCCATCACCTCGATCATCTCTACCGAGAGAGACTGACCGTAGAGCGCAGTACTGTTCAGATCGATATAAATGCCATTGAGCATTTTCTGATAGCCTTCCTCAGACTTGAGAAGTTCGCCCTCCGAAATCTGGTCGTAAGGTTTTACCTCCAACCAGTTGTCACACGAAACCATCAGCGTGCTGCAGGCTATAATCATTGAATATATTATCTTTTTCATTTCTTGCTTTTTAGAATGTTGCGCCTATAGAGAATGACACGGTACGGGCAAACGGATAGTCGATGCCTCGCTCTGCCTTCACGGTTGACCAACGGAAGATGTCGTTCATGTTGGCCTGAACGGAAAGGGCTTGCATGCCAAATTTCTTGGCGATGTTGAGTGGAAACTCGTAACCTAAGTTGATTGACTCGCAGGTGAGGGTGTTCTCATCCATCACGAAGCGGGATGACTTGTCGGTCTTCTGCACCATAGAGATGCCCTTGAACTGTGCATTGCGGTTGTTGATGCTCCAGCGGTCGTAGAGGGCACGGCGGTCCTGGTTGTTATATACATCAGCTGTTCCGATGTTCTCCACCTTGTCGAAGAGCGAACTGTTGAAGAGCTGGCCGCCATACTGATAGCGGAAGTAGCAGCTGAATGAGAATCCCTTATAATAGAAGGTGGTTCCCAACAGACCCTCTACATCCGGTTCGGTATCACCGCATACCACCTCGTCGTTGGCATCATAGGTGAACGAATAGGTTCCGTCGCGCTTGATGAAGAGCTCCTTACCTGTGGCTGGATCGATGCCCGCAGAACGCACTGCCCAGATGGCGGTAGGACTTCCACCGTCATAATAGCGGGTGGTGTTGTGAAGACCCGTCTTTCCGCTCTCATTCAAAGCACTGAAGGCATTGCCGATGTTAGCATACTTCGACTTGGAATGAGTGGCGCTCACGGAGATGTTCCAGTTGATGCGCTCGTGTGGCATGTAGATAGGAGAGAACTTAACGGTGGCTTCCCAACCGTTGGTTTTCTGCTTACCGGCATTCAGAGCCTCGCTGGTTACGCCCATAGAACCTGGGGTCGTAATGATAGCGAGCAATGGGTCTGTATTCTTGATATAGTAATCAAGCGTCAGGTTCAGACGGTTGCCCAAGGTGGTGATATCAGCTCCAATGTTGTAGTTGATGGTTTCCTGCCAAGCCAGGTCGTTATTACCCAAGCCATTGATGATGACACCGGTACCGAATACGTTAGTCATCAGACTATTGAACATATAGGTGGTGTAAGCCTGATAAGCCGAGAAGTTCTGGTTACCTGGGTTACCCACAGAGGCACGCAGCTTCAGCATCTGGAAGATATCATTCTCCTGCATCCATTTCTCATTGTGGATATTCCAACCCAGACCCACAGACCAGGTGGTGCGGAAACGGTTGTCGGTGCCAAACATAGAGGCGCCGTCGTTACGCAGGTTGAAATCCAGCAGATAGCGGTTGTCGTAAGCATATCCGCCATTCAGATAGAAACTGGATGCATGCTTGATGTTCTCACGGTAACTTGGCTTGCCACCAGTAGGGTAGTTGTTGGCAAAGGATGGAGCGTCAAACTGGTCGTCCGTAAAACCTGTAGCCGAATAGCCATTAGTCTTGCTGCTGGTATTGCTGAAGTTGAATCCCAAAACGGCGTTAATCTGATGCTTTTCGGCTATCAGTTTACCATAAGTTGCAGAAAGGTCTCCTTCGTAATAGAGATATTTCTGCAGGCTGTGCTTGAACAGTCCCTTTTGGGTTGCTTCCTTATCATCGAAATCAGTATGCTCTGGAGAGAGGCGCTGGTCCTGGGTATCATCATACTTGGTAATACCAAACTTGCCACGCACACGGAGGTCATCTGTAGCAAACCACTCGGCGATGAAATTGTTGGTAAAGCCGAAGCGTTGTCCCTTGTCATAATTGTTGAGATGGGCATTCCAGAGAGGGTTTGATACAGGATAGTCGTTCAATCCATCTTCCGGATAATAGAGATATTTGTTGATCTTGCCATTTTCCCCATATTTCTTGTAGTAAGGGTTAGCCTGGGCATATTCAGCGAAACTTACCGTAGGATTGTTGGTCTCCAGATAGTCGATGGAGAGTTTGTTGCTAAACTGGAATTTGCCTGTACGGTAGATCAGGTCGAGGTTACCGCCCAAAGTCTGTCGGTCGGAACCCTTCATCACACCGTTCACTTTTCCGTAGTTCAATCCAATGCCATATCTCACGTTACCTTCTCCACCCTCAGCATATACATTGTGCTTGTGGGTAAAACCGGTGCGCAGCGGCACACTGAGCCAATAGGTATTCACACCCTGCTCGATGTCGCGGAGACGGGAATTGTAGAGATTATCCAGTTTAATCTGGTTGAAAGGATCGTTGGTATTGTCCTTATATACACCAGCTAATTTCTCAAACTCCAATTTCTCACGAGCGTTCATCAGGTTGTAATCAGAGAGGTCGGCAAAGTCCATGCTGTAGTCTCCCTTGTAGGAAATCTGCAGTTTACCCTTAACAGGTGCCTTGGTCTCGATGACTACCACGCCATTTGCAGCCTTGGAACCATAGATGGCAGTAGATGCAGCGTCCTTGAGCAGAGTAACTGAGGCTACTCTGTTCATATTGAGGTTCATCACGGTTTCCAGAGTTGTCTCGAAACCATCGAGGATAAAGAGAGGCTGATTAGGGTCAGAACCATATTCCTCTTTCAGACCAGCTACACTCGACTTACCACGGATTTCCACATCTGGCATCTTGTTAGGGTTGGAACCGGAGAGGGCATTATCCATGATTTTGAAAGAAGGGTCAAGGGTCTTCAAGCTCTGGAGCACGTTCTGTGCACCCACGCTCTTGAGTTCATCGCCCTTGAAAGTAGCAGAAGAACCGGTGAAACTCTCCTTCTTACGGCGATAGACACCAGTGACCACCACGTCCTTGATGTTCTGAGCTTCCGACTTCAACATGATTTTGGCAAAGTCGGCTTGGTTGTTACCCGTATATCGAATGACTGTTTTCTTATAACCGATAAAAGACAGTACGATGTTGCATTCCTTGTTGACTGGCAAGGAGAAATGTCCATCGATATCCGTTGTTACAGCGTTTGTAGTACCTTCGATGGCCACAGTAACACCAATCATCGGTTCATGGTCACCGCCATCAAACACCTTACCCTCAACAAATCCTTGCTTCACAGCGATCTCTGTTTGTGGAGTTGTTTCTCCATTTACGTTCTGTGCGGATGCAGACTGAAAGAATGGAGGGGTAAGACAACAACTCAGCAAAATCCAGCGGCAAGCGCATGGAGTTAAATTGTTTATTTGCATAAAGTTACAATCTAAATTGAGTATTCTCGTATTAATATTATATTTCTTTGCAAAGATAACACTTTTTTAGAGATTAAATATATGTTTAATGAATATTTTACCATAAATGAGGTAATATTCTACAGAATTAAACTGAGATAAGCTTAAAAAAATAGATTTCTTACTTTTAATGTGGTTTGATAACCAATTAATTTCTTTATGCTATATTCGTTTAATACTTGTTTTGTGCTTTTCAAAAAGATTGATTATTATAGTGTCAGCATGCCTAAAGTCTTATTCTTGTCAGGTTTGTGATAGTGAGAACCTTGTAAAATAAAAAAAGGGTGCGCCATAAATTCATGACACACCCTCTCGTTTTAATTATTTTCCCGATGCTTATGAAATATCATCCAGAAAACGGGTTAGCACGTTATGAGTGATTATTTCACCTCAATGTGCTTAACATCGTCTTTCTTTTCTTCCTTGGCTACCTTAGGTATCTCAATCTTTAAGACACCATCGCTGACCTCAGCAGAAATCTTCTCTTGATTGGCATTCTCTGGCAGAGCATAACTCTGAGAATAGTTGCTGTAAGAGAATTCACGACGCAAGTAATGCTCCTCCTTCTTTTCCTCCTTCTTCTCGTCCTTGTTCTCGATAGATACATTCAGATAACCATCCTTGTCAATGTTCATCTTGACCATATCTTTCTTCAAACCAGGAGCTGCAATCTCCATCGTATAAGCGTTTTCATCTTCCTTGACATTAACTGCAGGAGCGGTGGCGTTCATATGTGGCATCAAGCTTGTATCAAAGAAATTGTCATTAAACCAATTGTTCAACCAATTTGAAACACTGTTATTTCTACGAGCTAACAACATAATGAAAAACCTCCAAATTTTATTTTTCTCGTCCTCTCTTCGCCTCTCGGCTCTGTCGGGATTTCTAATTGTTTATTATATTTATCCTTTTAAAATAATGATTGCTTCGGCTTTCGAGGCTCAAGGATTTCAAGAAACCCTCAAATGTCATTGCTTAGGGTTCTTATCGTTCCCCTTGCCCTTTCGGCTTCCGCTTTCACTCTATATATGAGCAAGTTATGTGCCAATTCAATCTGTCTGTTTGAAGTGAACAGATATTGACAAAAATGGCAAGAGATTCTGCAAAACTGACATCAAAATATAATTAATTTAAACTTAGCAGTCAGAAATGACATGAAAGTATAATTCGTTTTCACGATTCATATATGCGGATAGTTTGAAAACCAGTATTTCCCTTTAGTTTTGCTATAGAAAACTAACGAGGAATTGATTCGCATGATAGTGTCAGAAAATCAGGAAAAGTCAGTTTGTGTAAATGTTTAATTTTACCTCATTGAGCATTTGCCTGTTATTTATAGTCCTTCTGTCAGGAACTTGCGAAGATGTAGGTGCGTGATGCCGTCATCATCATTCTTGGTGAGCAGAGGAGTCATAGAGATAACGTACTTCGGATAGTTGTCTTTGATGGACCTAAGATTTCCAAATTCCCGCTCTCTGGTTGCATCGTCGGCTATGATGTACGAAGCTTGGACGTAAATGCGTTCGCCTCCAGGCTTGGTACATACAAAGTCGATTTCTCCAGCTTGTAGTTGCCCTACATAAACTTGATAGCCCAAACGTATGAGGTGCTGATAAATGATATTCTCTATCACTTTCTCTATGTCTCCTTCACGTGTTCCTCCGGCAATGGCATTTCTAATGCCGTTGTCTTCAAAATAAAACTTATCGTTGGTTTCAAAGATACGTTTGCCGTGGATGTCATAGCGGTTCACCTTGTGCAGGATATAGGCTTCGCAAAGGAAGGATATGTAATTGGTGATAGCTGCCGAAGCGATGGATTCTCCTTGAGATTTCATATATTTGGAGATGCTGTTGGCTGAGATGAGTTTACCTGTATTATCAGCAAGGAAACGCACCAGGTTCTCTAAGAATGGCACGTTTCTTATCTGGTTGCGCATGATGACATCCTTAAGCAAAACGGTATGGTAAATATCCATCTGGTATTCACGTGCATCATCCTCTTCCAGACCTATCTTTGCCAGACCAGGCAAACCGCCATACTGAATGTACAGAGCAAGTGCTTCGTCATTATCTGATAGTTTATGAAATTCCAAAAACTCGTTATAGCTCAGCGATTGGATATAGATTTCCTTATATCTGCCACCGATGAGTGTGCTCAGTTCATTGCTCAGCATGCGAGCATTGCTACCTGTGATGATAATGTCGGTGTTGGGTTCTGTGCGATAACTTCGGATGGAGCGTTCAAATTCCCTGATGTCTTGTATCTCATCGATAAGGATATAGTTATGTTTGTCGGACTGAAAATGCTGTCCGATATAGTCATTAAGATCCTGATAGGTCTGAATGTTATCAAACTCTCTTTTCTCCTTATCTATATAGATGATATTGTTGCCGTCATCTGCTATTTTACGGTCGCGAATCATCTTCATCATGCAGCTTTTACCTACACGACGTTGACCTACCAATACGATGATGGTCTCCTTGCCAAGATACCTTTCTATCTTGTCGATATATGATTGACGAATGATAGTTGCCATATTTTTATCTTTTATAAATGAAATTTTCTGCAAATATACGATTTTTATCTTTTATAATGGATAAAAACCGAAAATATTTCATTTTTATCATCTATAAAAGATAAAAAATGGAATTTTATTCTCACTATGTCAGTTTTTATCACATCCGGATAGTACTTTTGCAGTCCGGTAAAACTGCTAAGCAGCGTTTTCCTTCTACTGTTTTGAGGATGCATCCTATTGTTTTTCTTCCTATGTTGCGTAAGATAGGAACTTTATTGATTGCTATCACTTCCACATAGTGTACTCCCGAATTAGGTACGTCCATTGGTAAGGTACCATCGCCCTGCATTTTGGATTGACCGAATCTTTCTACGTCATCGAAACGTACATAACGATTGTTCTTGCCATCTATGAAACCTACACAGACAGAGTCGGCATTGGTGGCGATGGATGCGAATATCAGTTTTTCGTCGGCATTGCGCTTAAACACTCTGCCTCTTTCTCGCTGCAAGAGCTCTTCTACCGATACCTTGCACACCCTTCCGCTTTCGTAAACAAGAATCAGCCATCCTTCTTCTTCATCTTCATGTACAGCTAATTTCAGGCGGTAGTCTTGCCAGTCATCTTCATCGAGTACCTTGTATTCGTCGGTTCCCATTAGGCAGATGACGGCCGTTGATGGTCTCCAACCTTCCTCGTATTCGTGGAGGGCATTGTTGCGTATGCGTGAAGTCTGGATGAAATCAGTTACAGGTGCAGATTCCACAGGTTTTACGATTTCCTTTTCCGGTACAGTTTCTGGCATGAGGGAATCGGTTTTCTTATCCTCTATATGCGGCGCAAGCTCCTGGGCTCTTTGCTGGCGGATGGCAAGGAACTTGTCACGATAGTTGTCGTTTACCTTTCGAGCCGATGTTCCCATGCGCTCAAAATACTCGTTGCCTACTGCTATAGGGGTAGGGCATGGGGCAACATCGATGATGAGCACTGCATTCTTCACGTCTTCATCGAAATGAGTATGGATGTAGTGGGCACCCGTTTGCCCCAGATAATAGACAATCTGATTATTTACATATACCTCATACTTATCGCGGGATCCTTTAAAGAGTTGATTCTTCAGATCCTCCTCCAATCCCATCTCATACCCAATGTCTGATACTCCCAAATACAGGTGTCCACCATCGGCATTGAGGAAAGCACACAATTCCTGCATGATCTTTTTAGTCTGAGCCTGAACATCTACCCGCATGGAATTCTCCGGATAGATGATAGAGGTTTTAAACTCGGTATGGAAATCTTCCTTTCCATAGTTTTTCTTATTGGAGGACGATTTCTGGAGTTTGAGAAGCGCTCTGATCTTATCCAAGATATCAACAGCTTGTGACAATAGTCCCGACTTTTTGACGAAATTATGAGAGAGAACGAGCGAGGCGAGTTGCTGCAGTTGCGGATCTTCATTGCAACAGCTCCACCTGTAAAGTTCTTCATAATGGTCTTCACAGTCGAGACAGCCGATGATGCGCAGTTGCATGAAATCGTGTCGCAGGATGGCATTTCTATCGAAGAGTTCCGGGTCTGTATCAGCGATATGCTGTATTTTGCTTGTATCCACTTTGTCTAATACGGCAAAATCGTTGAGAATCTCCAAGAGGGCCAATCGGCTGTCATAGTAGCTTATCCGCTCTTTGTTTTCCAGGATAATGGCCATCAGCCGGCAGAAATTCAGATAATTGTATGCCTTGAGATTGTCTTCTTCCAGGGTAGCTTTGGCTTCAATGATGCACATTAATTCACTCACATAGACAGGCTCAAGCGGGTGGGATGCTGCCCATTCATCTTTCTCAGCCAGCGGGTTGTATATTTCTTTCTTGCTATACCCCAGCATCAGCTGGTGAAAGGCTTCTGCTGCATTAAATCGGCTTTCAGGAGCCTCACGCACAAAGGTGGCGTTCAAATAGCCATTTGTACCTTTCGAGATATTTTCCACTTCTACGATCATTCCCTTTCTCAATTCCTCTACAGTCATGTCCTGCGCAGGAGAGACAGAAACGGACAGACCTTCACTGCTGATGGCTGGTACTCGCCCGATATCGGCTCCACGATTATTGAGCAGGCAGGTGAGTCTGGAGTTATAGAAAATATCATTCACGCGCACCTCTTCTTCATAATCTTCAATCATTTCGCTCAAGGCAAACACGTATGTTCCATCTGGATTTATGTCTTTTACATAGGCTCTGAGCACGAGTGGCTTGTCGAGATATTGGAAGGATTTAATGCTTACTTCGCCGGGATAGTATGGTACCACATCTTCCAGTACATTCAGGGTGCCTGTGCATTCATATCCCTCCTCAATAACTTGGCATTCGAACATGAGCTGTCCGGCTAATTGCTTAGTTATAATGATGCTTGTTTCGTCGTCTATATCGAGTTTTCTTCTCTTATTACTGTCTGATTTTCGCTTATTGGAAAAGAGTGAATGGTTGATATACATCCATAGTTGCTTGTAGTGCTCGATGGTAGTACCCACTTTTCCTCTCAGGTTTACTGGCGGTTTCTCGTCCAGATGAATGCTGAGTCCGTGCCACAATCCCATTCTTGAAGGGAAAGGCAGATAGAGATTCTCTTTGTTGAGATTCTTCGGTTGTATGGCAATGGTTTGTTCATTGACAGTGAGAATGGTCTGTTCTCCTTCGAACTTAGCGGATTCGAAATTTTCTACCGGTTCATTGTTTTCCTGCGAGCAGAGCATATTGGCGATGATGAATGCATCATCACAATTGAAGGGTAGGGTAGCATCAAATTCTGTTGCCGTGAAAAGTGATCGGAATGCTTTTTGCAGTGTTTTGTTAGGATCGCTCACGTTCATCAGAGATACCAGTCGGTAGAGTAGTGCCTGGATGAGTTGAGAATCATATATCTTATGAGTAGAATGGTTACTGAGCATCAGTTCAGTCACCAATACCTGAATCATAGTCTCCTTTGTGGCAGGATCGCTGGTAAGTTTATCGGTCTGCGCATAAGTAAAATCCACGTAACTTTGTAGCAGTTTGAGCCATTGCATCTGGAATGGTGTACGTGTCCAGAGATATACTTCCTGCTTACGGAGTGTGGAAAGGATTTTGCCTATCTGTTTTTCCATGATAGAGACATCAAGCATGAAAATACACTGCATGATGCAGAATTGCTTTCTTGGTTGGTAGATGTAGGCACAGTCTGCGAGTGTAGAGAGGATATGCTCGATGGTATCTTCTGCTTTTCCTTCCTTAAGAATTTGGATGGCCTGGATATAATAAGACAGCAGCTCGATAACATCTGTAAATCTTTGCTCTAATAATATGCGTTCTGCTTCTTTGCACCTGGGCAGTAGTAAGTTACTCTGCAGGGTACAGAGACAATGATAGCGTATGTTTTGGAGTAAAGCTTGAAGTTGGTTCTGGGAAATATTTTGGGAGATATTTGAAATCCAGCGATGACATTCCACATCGAACATATCAGATGGAGTATCACCCAACATCAGTTTTCTGAAATTCTCTGTATTCCAGCTGGCAATATCTGTTCCTTCTTGTTTTTTATCGTTTTCTGAATTTGTGTCTGATTCATCAGTTTCTTCCTTTTTCTGCGTATCTTCTTGCAGAATTTTCTGGTGGATGACTTCAAATATTTCCTGCAGATCATTTTCTGAGAGCGAGAATTCTGATTTCTCAGCTCCCAGCACTTCAACGAGTTTTACCTCCATATAGTTTTGTCTGAACTTCATGATCCTGCATCTTACTCTTGGTGTAAGAGCGGCATTGATATTAGTTTCACGGTCCATCATTGCCGTTAAACCATATTGATCTTCCAACTGGTATTTGTCGGTAAGAGTCAGTTTGATTTTAAAATCCACTTCCTCATTTTCATGATAATAGCTTCTCATGAGGAGGTCGATATTTTGCGAGATAAAGATTTTTCCACTTGACGTTGTCAGCAGCTTGCTGTCAAGAAAATCGGGTAGGGGTAGCCTCCTTTGAAATGCAAGTTGGGCTATCTTATAAATTTTACCTTCCCATTCGATGATAAACTTGTGCTCCTCATCATCAGCGCGCAAGACTTTTGCTTTGATGTATTTATAATTATCCATTTTATATAATAATTTTAATTCGTTTTCAATTACTGCGCTAAATTACTAAAAAAATCTGATATGTATTAAAAATGAAAGAAAAAAATTCATTTTTCTTCTTTTATATATGTTATATAGTTCCAATGGAGGTGGTATGAGTGGCCAGAAAAATGACGCTGCTGGCTCAGTAGGATTTTTCAGGCAGTCCCTATGTGATTTATTCTTTTCCCCCTGGTGGTTGATATAGAGATGGGTGAGGATGCTCTCCACCTTTGACAGGAAAGAGTCTATGTCCAATGGCCCGTTATCGGAAAGTGAAAAATGCTCCAGATAACGGCATAAATCGAAGATTATTATCGTGAAATATAAACATTTTAAACAGGCCTTACTTTTTAAAGTGGGCTCAGTTCTTCATTATGAAAATATCACTTGCAAGATATTTTTTGTATGTATGTTTGCATGTTTGTTAACTTTTCTAAGCTAACAAAGTTGGCTAAAAGCATAAACTTAGTTAAATTTAAAAAGTTGATGTTGTTATTTACAAGATTGTTTGTATATTTGTAATACAAAAATATAATAATTATTGTAACAATCGTTGTATTTTCAAATCTGAAGGGCGGTGTTGGCAAGAACACTTTGTGTTGTTACTTTGCCCACTTCCTCGTGGCAAAGAATAGTGTTGCGATTCAGCGATTATGAGCTGCTGAAAGAGAAGTGTGACTTCTATCTTCAAAATCAACGTTTTGTACATGAGGCAAAAAGAATAACCGCTGTTGTTATGTGCTATTAAGTTAGTGTTAGTCTCTTCATTGAGGCTGGACGTCCTCAGCGGAAGCCTATCGTTGTTGTGTGCTATTAAGTTAGTGTTAGTCTCTTCATTGAGGCTGGACGTGACAGATAGGCTTGCCCTCGGTACCTGGTATCGAGGGCTTTTTTTGTATTGGTGTCATTTTTTCTTTTGCCCTTTATAGTTGTTTAACCTTGTATCTTTTGATACTCAACTATTTTATGTATCTATGTAGTAAAAAAGATAGATAGATATTCAAAATATAACTTTAAAAAGGAAGGTTTCTTTTGTTTTTTACGAAAATTTTAATTAACTTTGCGTCCCAAATGATAAAAAGATTTTTCATTGCATATGTCAGATTATCCCAATTTTTGGGATTATGTAGATGTTTTTGAAATTATATTTTCTTATTTGACAGAAAAGGAGTATATTTGCATCATAAATTTAATAGAGTTACATAAGATGAATAGAACAAAGATTATTGCAGCATTTGCTGAGAAAGCTGGTATCACAAAGACTGATGCAGCCAGGTATTTTGATACCATGATAGGTTTAATGGCGGACAACATGGTGGAAGGTGATGGAGAAATCGCTATTCCTGACTTCGGTAGATTCTCTATCAAGCATGTAGCAGAGCGTCAGGGTATTAATCCTGCCACTAAGGAGAAGATTACGATTGCAGCTCGTGATAAGATTGTGTTCAAGGCTTCAGATTGCATTCATTATTACTCACGTAAGCATTGTAAGGATTAAACGATAGTGGTATTATAAATCAGTAAATTAATCTAAATTGGTATAGCCACCAGATTTTCTGGTGGCATTTTTTATGCCTAAATATATGTTTTTGGGACTGTAAATCATGTTTTTCTCCAGTAAAATTGAAGAAAAGCTTCAGCTTACGCAGGAGCGATATATTCGTGCATGGGATGAGAGTATGCAGAACCAGTATCATCAGTTCATGAGTCTTACGCCCCTCAGGATGACTGAAAAGCAGCTCATTCTAGTGGTCTGTCTCTCTCGTGCAGGAGAAGCTACCTTGAAGCATCCTCTCATGGTTCGTCTGGAACAGCAGGTGTCAAATTTAGACAAATTTATCAGGACTCCGAAGATAGATGAAGAGAAGCTTTTGGATGTGAGGGTAGTGGACAGAGAGGAAGCGGCAGCAGAGATTCAGTTTGATCATGCCAGCAAACTTCAGTGGCCAGATCATCTGAGTCCTACCAGCATTACCACCCCAAAGGAAATAGCAGAGAGGCTGAAGGAATATGATGCCGTTTATAAAGAACTGGTGGAAGCCAAGGGTGCTATCCTGCAGTTGGCTGAGAACAAGCTCACCGAAAAGCTTCTTCATGAGCAGCTTCGTTCCTGTCTTGACTCTCTGCTGGAAATATTGAAGGACAATGAACAGAAGGTGCTTCATCAGTTTGCCAGATATTTTGATCTGAGGGAAATGAAGGATTTCAGGCCCACCAGCAGCATTGACTATAACGTATGGCAGGGACATCTTAAGGCCATCATCGGTTATGCCACCAATTATGAGATAGATGATTTCAGCAGGAGTGAGGAGGAATCTCTTTCTTTCATCCGTTGTTTTGTCAGGGAAGGAAGTGACTTTGGCTTTTCTTACGAGGATCTCAAGGCCGTGGTTGATGAGCATGAGCAATTCCTGCGCTCCAAGAAGCAGAGTAATGCAAATGATGAGCGTATCGAGAAGCTGGTACAGGCAAGAAGAGGTTTGGGGCGCATCACGATGGGCACTTTGAAAAATATCAATTCCACCATAGGAACACCTAAAGGATATGGTCCACTGGCAGCGGATTTTCAGGATAGGATGTCTGAAATATGGACCAGCAAGATGGTTTATGAGAAGCAGGAGGCCTACATCCGTCTGCTTTTCAGTCTGGCCTGTAGATGGAAGGAAAACTTCGCCCAGTTCAAGAAAGAGAAGAATCTTCTGGACTACAATGATATGGAGAAATACATGAGGCTTTTATTGAAGGATGAATCCGTGGTCCGTGAGATTTCACAGTCTTACAGATATCTCTTTGTGGATGAGTTCCAGGACTCTTCCCCTATACAGGTGAAGATATTTGATGCATTGAGTGATCTCATGGAGCATTCATTCTGGGTGGGTGATTACAAGCAGGCCATTTACGGATTCCGAGGCTCAGACATAGCTTTGACCAAGGCTGTGGTTGACCGCATCAGCCTGAAAGAGGACGGATGCGATACTGATACGCTTGACACTTCATGGCGCTCGCTTCCGGATATCGTGCAGGTAAATAACGCTATCTTCAAGAAGACATTTGCCCATGTGCTGGATGAAAAGAACATTACCCTCAAGACACATCGTGAGAACAGTAATGGAACGGATTCCTTGAGATTTTTTCACAGCAGTGATGATGCAGGTGTGGCAGAGCATGTATTGAAATTGCTTTCCCAGCAGGTTAATCCTCATGACATAGCAGTACTGGCACGAACCAATTCCACGCTCAAGGATGTGTCTGAGAAACTGAAGGAATACGGCATTCCTTCCAGTAGGGAGGATTTCCCGATTATCGAGACCAAGGCATACACCCTTGCTTCATCTCTTCTGCGTATTGTGGAAAGCAGCAATGATGCATTGGCCAAGGCCACGGTAGCCTATCTCACAGAACAGGATTACAATACCAGGAAGATTATCGAGGAAAAGATTCTTCTTTCCTGTGATGAGGAGAAGAAGAATGGGGATTTTCTTGTGGAAGTTCCTCTCATCAGTAAGTTGCTGGCAATTCGTTCCAAACTGCAGCAGCAGTCGGTGGCTTCCCTGGTGGAAAGTATGATCATCGAGCTGGGACTTTATGATGAAATCAAGAAGGTGGAGGAGGATGCTCAGTTTGGCATCACATCCCTTCAGTCTATCATCAATTCTGCGCGGGTTTATGAGGAACACTGTGTGCAGATGAACCTGCCTGCTACGGTGGATGGTTTCATTGCCTATATGGGGAATGCCAATCCTACTGGCAGCGGTGATGCAGAGGGTGTCCAGCTACATACGTATCATTCTTCCAAGGGTTTACAATGGAAGTATGTCATCATGATGTCGCTCAATACCGATGTGGCAGACGTTAAGAGTGCTGTAAAGACGGAGACTTACGGTGTTCATCCTGTTCACTGTGAGCAGCCGTCGGCTGGAAATCCGTATCCAGAGGTCTATATCAGGCTCACCCCATGGATATATGGAACAGACCACAATGTACCTGATGCCATCAGTGCCAAAATAGAGGAGATGGAAGAATTTAAAATCGCTTTTCAGAATCGGATTTCAGAAAGCAACCGTCTTCTGTATGTGGGCATGACTCGTCCTCAGGATGTATTGATTCTGGATATAGAACAGTCAAAAAGGGGAAAGAGGATGCTCGGATGGGTCAAGGATGTGGGCATAGATTCTGCTGCCAGTGAGGTTGCTTCCAAGGATGGTTGGGATATTTTCGGAACCGGTCACATCTTCAAGGATATGACTTTAACCCAGGAAGAACTGGATGCATTGGAAGATTACGGAGTTGCTGATTCATCGGCATTCAAGCGTCTTGATATTGAGGAGCCATCATTTTTGATGAGGGAGCCTCGATATATTTCCCCAAGTCAGATTCTGAGGAAAGGAAAAGTGGGTGATGTGTACGATTTCAATAAGCGTATTGCACTGAGCAAGAATCCTCAAAGCATGGCCCAAGTGGGAGACTGCATTCATCAGATCTTTGCCGGTATGGAGGAAAAACGTCCTGCTTACCGGGTAGAGATGAAGGAAATCATAGGCAGTTATCATCTCTCAGCGGTACTTACTGATGAGGAGGCCATTACAGATGCCTGGAATAATCTGTACGGCAGATTAGAGGAGCTTCATGGCAAACCTCTGAGGACTTATCACGAGCGTCCATTCCGGTTGGAGCAGGACGGACAGAGTATTGTGGGAAGCATTGATTTGGTATGGCAGACTGCTGAAGGCAATATCGTAGTGGATTACAAGACCAATCCGATGGGGCCTAAAGCCGTATTGGATCCTGATAATGAACACTTTGTGGGCTGGTATGCTGGTCAGTTGGAGGCTTATCAGGCTGCCCTGGAGGCTGCCGGTGAAAAAGTCATCAAACGCTACATTTATTATCCTGTCAACGGATTATTGGTGGAACTGGCTGATTAAATATATGAAAAGCAGGGCTAAGGAAGATTTACGACTCCTTAGTCCTGCTTTTTAACTCCAGCTTTTCTACACCTGTTATAATATAACTGATGTTTTGTAAGTGCGTTCTTATTGTAAGAATATAAGTATAGTCATTTTATGCTAACTATATTTATGACACAATTAGTATTAAAGAAATTTGGAAAATCATTCGTCTTTTAAATGACAAAATCGTATCTTTGCATTTGCAATAAATGGTTTCTATTTAGAATTCATTTTACTGAACTTTTAAATAATTATAAGGAATGAATAAAACAGCTTTTATTACTGGTGCCAACAAAGGTATTGGCTTTGGAATCAGTAAATATCTTGGCCAGTCAGGCTGGGACATTATTATCGGAGCTCGCAATGAAGCAAGAGCTTTGGATGCAATGAGCAAATTACAGGACGCAGGATGTACTGTTCTGGGATGGGTGGAAATAGAACTGAGTAACCAGACTAGTATCAGCAAGGCAGTAAAGGAAATCATTGAGAAATATCCTTCGCTCAATCTCCTGGTAAATAATGCAGGTATTCCGGGAGATATGTCAAAGACAAGTTGGGATACTGATATGAAGGATGTCCAGGAGACTACTGATGTAAATTACTTTGGGACATTAGCCATCACCCAGGCGCTCCTTCCGCTCATCAGGCAAAACGAAGGTAGAATTGTGAATGTGACAGTACCAAGCGAAATCAGTCCTTATTGGCATCCACTGGCTTACGTAGCAAGCAAAGCAGCCCAGAATGCTATGATGGGTGTGATGGCAATGGAGTTTAAGCAGAATAACATTCCTGTGGAGATTTTCAGCGTACATCCTGGTCCTACCACTACAGATTTGAATGGAAATATGGACTTGCCGGGGTTTCATACGATTGACAAGGTGGGCGAGAAATTTGCCAAACTCATCAATGATGGTAAGTCTCATAATGGCGAGTTTATTGAATTATATCCTATTGTAAAAGAAGATTAGAGACTTTGCAATAGGAAAAAGTAAGTATTGTTTTATCTTAATGCTATTGTCAATATGCTTGGAATTAGATCATACAAAGAATTGCACTATTGGGAATCATTGTGGCCCAATAGAAATCCTGGTTTACATAACTGGTATATCATTCTTTTGAGCAATTTAAACTATCAAACTCCGGCAATGCGATTGGTTTTTAATAACTATGAATATCTGCATTATAGGACTAAGAATATCCGTTATTTCATTCCAGGTCTTTTGAATGAAGAAAAAGGTATATATCCTTTGAGAAGTAGAGTTACTACGAAGCCTGTTGCCTTCTCTGAAAGATTTCATGTAGAGGGATTCATAGAGACTGTGGAGTGGTTAGAAAATAATAATCCAGCTTACAAATACAATGAAGGCATAGATATGATTCTGCTTCCATATACACGTCAGGAAGATTCTGCTACTGATAAGGAAGAGTATGATTTCAAACACATGCTGTGGTATTGTCTGGATGACATCATGAATCAAGGAATCAATCTGATTTCGTTCATGAAAAAAGCGATGGATGTGGTTAGTGAAGACATGTCTTATGAGGAAACAAAGGCTCATTTGAATATTGCAGTTTCTTCTGGGCTTTTAGAGGCACCTAAAATCAAGGTATCAATCGTTAAAATGCCGGAACAATGGAAACTTCCTGAGGGAATGAGAACCAAGGAACTTTGGGCTATCAAGATTAATGTAAACGGGGAGTCTTTCAACATCAAGGTGGTTCAAAAGACCAGCGTATGGTGTATGTATGTACCCTCATCAGACAGAAACTCGGTGAACATATGTACCTTCATGAATTCTTCAGAAACGGTAGAGGTAGACATTGTAAATTTACCAAGCAAGGTTCCAAAGAATGGCTAAGGGATGTTTACAATCTGCTTTTCAATCATCCTGCAAGAGATTTTAGTGAATGGATGAGAAAAGTAGAAGATATAGAAAACAGAGGTCGTAGCATTAACCAGGGAAAGTCGCAGATTAATGCCTATATCAAGGATAGACTTAAAGCGTTTGAGTTGGATGTATCAGAAATGCCAATCATAGACAAAATGGAGGATGAACATCAAGATTCTTACTACACCACTTACCTTCAGCCTGAAGATATAGAGATACCGGAAGATTTTTTGTCCATTCCTTTATCAGCAAGATGATGCAGAAGCAATGGACTGCTAAAACTTTGCTCATAATTAAGGCTCCTGTATGAAAAAAGATCGTGAAACAGCAAGTAAATATCGCCAGCAGGCCCTGGAAGGAGATCTGATGGCAATGAACAATATGGGTGTGTGCTATGCACAGGGCATCGGTGTTGTGGAGAATCATGCCACTGCATTTGAATGGTATATGAAAGCCGCTACACTGGGCGATATTTATGCCTGTTACAATGTGGCAGAATGCTATTATCTAGGTGACGGGGTAGAACAGGACTACGAAAAAGCACTTCATTGGTATCTTATAGCTGCAGAAAAAGGAGATGTACAGTCACAGGTAAATGCTGCCAATGCCTATTATCTTGGGCAGGGAACCACAGAAAATCATGCCAAGGCTCATGAGTGGTGGCTCAAGGCTGCCCAGCGAGGACACTTGCAAAGTCAGAAAAATGTGGGTGCCAATTATTGGAATGGAGATGGAGTGGAGAAAGACGACAGCTGGGCTGCTTTCTGGTACGAAATGGCAGGACAGCAAGGAGATGCACAGGCACAATTCTCCACAGGCTGGTTCTATATGACTGGTACTGGGGTCAAACAGGACAAGCGCATGGGACTGAAATGGATTCATAGGGCCATTGCTCAGGGATTCGAATATGCCAAGCAATGGTGCAGGGACAATGGTTACAGTATATATTAAAGGAAGAATGAAAATGAAGACAGATTTAATGTTGATAGGGGAACGGCATCCCCTCATTCATAACATAACCAATTATGTGGCTATGAATTTTGTGGCCAATAGTCTTTTAGCAATCGGTGCTTCGCCCATCATGGCTCGTGCAGAAGAAGTGGGAGAAATCAGCGCTAAATGTCAGGCTCTGGCACTTAACTTAGGTATAGTGGAAAGCAGTACTGCTCGCTCTATGCAGATAGCTGGGAAAGCTGCCCATGAGAATGGGGTTCCGATAGTTTTTGACGTAGTGGGAGTGGGAGTTACTCAGTTCCGTATGAAGATTGCTTCTGATATTATCAATAGCTCCCATCCAAATGTCATCAAAGGAAATGCAAGTGAAATACAGGCGTTATACTCCCACCAAATTGCCATGAATGGGGTGGACAGCAGCATTGAGCCACAGGAAATAGAGATGAAAGCTATCAAACTGGCACAAGAATTCTCTTCGGTCATCGTTGTTACAGGACCTACAGACTTAGTTACAGATGGCCACCATGTGGCTCATATAAAGGAAGGTCATCAGCTCATGTCTAAGGTTACTGCAATGGGATGTACTGCCACAGGTTTCTGCGCAGATAGGCTGCACAGAAATATCGTAATTTTGTGAGCAAATTTAATTTTTTATTATTATGGCAGATAAAAAGCAAGAATTAAGCAGTCATGTGGAGAACATATTCAAGCAGTATGTTCATCCTGGACTTTACATCTGTGATTTGGCTACAGGTGGTGGTAAGTCATATACTATTGGCAAGCTTACCTGTGAGTATTATCCCAAGCATTTTGAACGCATCATCATTCTGTGTGTTCAGAACAAGCTTATTGAGGGTATGAACCGTGAGATTGAGAAGTTCATTGATCAGGAAGGGGGGCTAAAGAGTGATGAGAAGCTAGTTATAGAAAACAACCAAGAGGTTATCTTGAAAGCAGTAAAGTCTGGCAGTCTTCAGGAATTGCTTGACCAGATGGAATATCAGATAGGTGAACAGAGAAGGAAGAAGTTAGTTGTAGCTGTGTTGGAATCCAAGAGGCTTCAGGTAGAGAAGTATGCTCGTTCCATCCGTGCTTTGGTGAAAATCCTTGAAGATGACACTGAGAATGCTTCTGTGCTGGAGCAGATTCAGAAGGAGGAGAGCCGATTGAGATATGCTGTCAGAGATTTCTTCGCCGCCTACAAGAAGCATTTGCTGTTTACGGGTCAGGTGAAGAAGGTGGGTGTCAGGACCATACTGAGTCGTTTCTCTTCCTTGGAGAAAGTATATCCGCAGGTTAGTTATGCAGGCAAGAAAGTATTGCTGATGACAGTACATAAGGCCATGTATGGCATCGATCCTATTTTGTCCGAGGGTATTGGAATCAAGGATTTCTGCAACAAAAAGACTTTAATGCTGTTTGATGAGTCTGATCAGGCTGCTGTTGCCATGCGTGATGTCATCATTGAGCAGGCTTGCAGGAAGTCTGCCGGGTTCAATAAGTATGGCAAGGGTTACCAGGGTTATTTGCAGTATTTGGACTTATTGTCTGGCAAAGATACTGTTTCTGATAGATATGATGGTGGTCTTTTGAAAGGAAGCTTGGAGAAGGCTCAGAAAATATGCCTGGATAATTGGAAGGCAAAGATGGGTAATATTCTGCCTCATAAGAATATCTTCTTGGCTGATACTGAGGATTATGGTAGTTATCGACGTGGTGTGTTTTTTGCGGGGCCTGCCTTTAAGTTGAATATTTGCGGGGGTGATACTCCTTCTCGTTCTTTCATCTGTTATCAGGCAGGGGAAAAGAATTTCCTGTTGGCGCATGCCGATAATGAAGAAGAGTTGTCTGGGGAGTATGAAAAGGTGATTCCACTGGATAAGTTCTTACAGCTATCGGAAAGCAATACCGTGGCTGTGAAGAAGAATCTTAGAGAACGGATTCAGGAGAGTCTCCAGAACAGGCAGGATGCCTTCAGAAAAGATACTGATGACAAGGATCAATATCTGGGTTGGCCTACGGTGGAGGGTGAAATACATACGCTCATGTCCCGTTTTGAGACGGTTTCAGAGAAGTTCTTTGAGCAGCAGCTCCTGGATTATTACACCAACCGCAAGAACCTTACTGTCAAGATCGGTGGCAAGAAGTATAAGGTGCAAGATGATACTTTCTATATGCAGGGTTGTCAGCTATATCAGGAGGAGCTTGATGAAAGAGACAGTCTTCATCGTGTGAGACTCTCTTGCAGGGAGATTGCCAATACCCCCGAGAAAATCCTCTATGACTTGGTGGCTTCTGATAAGGTGGCGGTGGTACTCTGCTCTGCCACGGCTTCAAGCGAATCCGCCATTAGCAATTTTGATATTGAGTATCTGAGGTCGGCCTTGGGCAGAAGGGTTCATTCTTTGAGTAATGATGATAGCAGGAAGTTCGAGGAGCTTGTTGAAGCTACTTATCCTTGCCGTCATCAGGTACAGGTTGAACCACTGGAACATTTTGAATACAAGGAGAAGCGTAAGACCCATGTGTTTTTGCCTGAAAAATATAAGCAGCTGTTTTGTGAGGATGCGGTAAAGGAAGGATTGGTGGACAAATGGTTCAAGCTGACTAGAAAGGATATCTTCGGGCAGGCATCTGTGGATGATGATCCTACCTATGTTTTTTATCGTATCTTTCAGTTTATAGAGGCCTTTCACTGGTTCTATGTGCATGATGACATTCACAGTATGCTCTTTTTCCAGAATAGAGCAGCTCATACTTACAAGAGGGAGATGAACGTCATAGCTTGTCTTATTGATGGATCCTACAAGCAGAAGATGAAGGAGGATGATTTTGAGGAAAGCTTGCCGGATTGGTTGAATGATCATCTGTTCATGTCCAACAACTTGAAGGAGGTGGAAGACAAGGTTCTGAAGAAATTGAGTGATGGTAGTCTTTCCAAGGTCATGCTGGTAACGGCCTATGGGAGTTTCAAGGCTGGTGCCAACCTGCAATATCAGGTTCCGGAGGGGATGGACTTTGAAAAAGGAGACAACTGGGAGGAAGATGATTCGAAGCTCAAGAAGGACTGGGATGCTGTTTATCTTCAAAGTCCTACCTCTTATCTATCCTTCAATGATGACGGGCAAGAGAAGGCCTTCGATGCTGGTCTTTACAGGATCATGATGTCGCTCATGATGCTCAAGGAGAGGGGATGGCTATCTAAAGACCAGGTGGCTCATTGGTTGGAAGAGGTGATTTCCAAGAAAATCATTCGTTTCAGGGAGGATGCCGTGGCATCTGACAAAGCTGCCTGGGCTCAGACCATGATAGAGCAGGCTGTGGGCAGAATATGCAGAACTCGTAACAAGCCGCTTACCACCTATATTCTTTATGATGAGGGAATGGCTGAGTTCTTTATGGGTGATTTCCCGGAGAAGTCACATACCAAGGAGTTTAAGTCATTGAATAGTTATATTCAGAGCCACACTGTGCTCAATACCGAAAGTAAGGCGTCTCCAGAAGAAGTGAAGCGGAATAATGATGCTCGGGATGCTCAATGCAAATTGCAAAGGATGAGAGAACTGGCCTTACGCTATACTCCACATCCAAATCAGGAGGATTATGTGGATGATGAGGATGAGAGCGATGATGTTTCGATTCCTAATTTCATCAAGCAGGCTCAAATCAGAAATCAATGCTATAAGCAGATGATTATCCGCAAGCCTGTGGTGGAATCCTTGCTGGATTTAGGTGAGCAAGCCATGATGGTTCCTTTTCTGAGCAAGTGCTATGGAAGTTGGGAAAGACATGAGGATGGAGCGTTTTGCCATTATCTTGTGTCTCCTTCGTCTGTCAGATTGGATGTCTTGATGAAGAATCAGGTTATTCGTGATCATTTTGAGAGGAATGGCTATGCTACTGGTTGGAATTCTGACGGACTTATCCTGCATCCTGAAATCCTGATGGCAGACTATGCCGGCGAGATAGGAGAGGAAGCGTTCAGGGCTCTTGTGCTCCGCTATGCGGATTGCTGTGAACTGCAGTTTGCACATCTGGAGGATCGGGATTATGAGCTGGCTGATTTTGTCGTTCTTAATCCTGATGGCTCCTATAAGGTGGCATTTGACGTGAAGAACATGAATCCCTCTATTGAGCACTTGGACAGGAAAGGGGATATGCCTACTTTAGAGAAGCGTCTGGAAAAGGAAAAACGTCTTGGTTGTCATCTTTATACGGTCAACATGCTCAAGATGCCATCTGCCTCGATGGACAGATATGAGATTTGTGGGGTGATTGATGAAGATGGGCATGTTCTGCCAGATGCTATTGATAGAATTAAAAGATTAATTGAAGATTAATATAATGAATAAAATGAAGGAACATATTTCAAAAGAAGAGATATTGAATTTGCCTATAACTACCAACAGGCTTGTGGTAGCATGGAACAAGGAGGCATTTTTTGCCAAGTATGCCATTGTTTCTTACAAGATGGATACAAGGGATTATGAACGCAAGAACCTTTCTTACGAACAGATCTCGGAAACCCCTTCTTTATCAGTTGTGGGTATATTTGCAAAGTATGAACAGTTTGGCAGCAGAAATACTTATACCCGATTTTTCGTACTTGTGAAGAAGGGAGATGAGAAGAAGGTGTTGGAAAGTTTGAGAATGCAGAAAGATGTAGCTTGTAAGAAGGATGACCTGCAAGGGTATGATGAGTTCCTGCAGCAGCGTATTGTAGTATCTCTTGCCATCAATGCTCTTGGAAAGAAGGGCAAGGGAGGCCTGATGTACAACAACGGAATGTTGCTGGTTTGCGATGACCAGAATTTTGGCGTATCAAAGAGTCGTAAGGAACTGGTTTGCTTGAAGTTGGAAGTGAATAAGTATATGAATCTTGCAGCCAAGACTACCTCTTTCTCTCATCCAAGGGATTTTAAACAGTTGAAGGCACATTGGAACTGTATTTTCAAAACTGGTCAGGAAATGGATGGTGAGTTATGGCTTGGAGAATACCTAAAGCCGATTGTACTCAAAAAGCTGAATGAAGGTGATCACAATCTTGAGCAGCTTTATATCAAGAAGAAGCAATTCTCGTCTACTCACAATAGCGTTCCTTATTGGCCTTGGAACAAGGATAGGTACAATCACAGCCGGTTGTTTGTGATCTGTCAGGTCGTTGAGAATGTGAATAAAATCTTTGACGGTATGCTGTCTGTTGATTTTTCCGACCATCAGGTTTTGGATTACTTTGAAAGTCATCCGAAGAAGGATGTGGAAAAGCTGCTGAAAGAATACTTCCAGAGAAAGACCATTCTTGTTGAGGATCCATTTGGAACAGATGATTCCAAGAAGCAGATTTCCCAATTAAAGGCAAGGGTAAAGGAAGCTGTTGGGGATGTTTTGAAGTTAGTCACGAGGGCTTCTAAGGTGGATATGGTTATCAGACTATGTGGTCCTATAGGTGATGAATCTCATTATTTGCAATCTATGGAACGTATGTCTGGGAGTAGCAGTATTGCTGTTCAGCATATGATACATCATGGTGGAGGCAAGGATGATGGAGTGTCAAAGGCCATGGCTACAAGAATTCTGATGGAATTACTGGTAAAAGATAGCATAGTTAAGGGCAAGATGCCGTCAGGATTGGCTGTAGTTGCCAATGATTGGAAGTTCTGGCGTTTTAAATTCCATGAGAAATATGTATTTGGAGCATCTCTGAACTTTGGTAAAGATTGTGGGATTGAGTTTACGCCTTATGGTTTTGATGATGGAATGGGAGAGGATTATGATACCTTTGTAGATTCAAGAATGGGGTTGCCTGTTCTTCTCAAAATGAGGGGTAATCATGATTATCATGTGATGGAGAAGGATGGGAATGCCTATCTGATTATTGATACGGAAGAGATTCCAATCTTGGATGCAAGGCAGATAGATGATACCTATGGCAAGATTATTGAGGGAACTGATCCGGAATGCGATTCTTTTTACATGTTCAAGAGAAAGGGTGCAGGTACGAACCATCAATTCTTACGTGGTCTGATGGGATTTCATTTATGGAAAGAAGAAGGTCTTGATGGTGAGAAATCAGAGTCCTACTCTTACATATCTGGTTATAATTCCGATAATTTCAAAACCAGTGTTTCCTTCAAGATAGACAAGGTACCTCGAGTTAGGCGCATCTTCATATTGAGAAAAGAGCACCCTGAGCGTGTTTGGGATGATATTCAGGAAATGAAAAATATGCTGGCTGTGGGATTTGGTCAATGGGATGAACTGATGACGTATCCTTTCCCATTTAAGTTCTTGCAAGAATATCTTGATAATGAGAGTGAAGTGGCTTTTTCTAAGCATTGGAGTGAACTATGATGTTTCTGGTTCCTTGTTACAGTGATAGAAGTAGGACCGGTCGAAATTTTCGACCGGTTCACTTCATTTGTTTGTTTCTCGGAAGCGTAATGTTCTTTCCTTTTATGGCAATAAATAGCTTATCATTGACAATTTATACCTAATGGGAGAAAATAGCATTCCTACCGTAATTAATTGAAGATTTTTCATGCAATTCAAAAAAATGTTGTATATTTACAGCTGGAGCCCATTTTTTCTGTCAGTGCAGATTGATTGCATAATTGCTTCCTATTTTTGTACCTGCAAAGTATCATTTTGAATAAGATGAGGAGCACTACTGGATGACAGGTGGTAATACGGGGATGTTACCTATACGCAGCATCCTTGAGATTTACCCAATATGCCATGGAGCATCCGGAACTGAAGTTCTTGGAAACTCCTGTGGGTTGCGGTAACGCTGGATATACTCCAGAAGAGATGGGGCCTATGCTCAAGGATGCTGCTTTCTTGGACAATGTATATCTGCCTATCAGCTTCAGGAAGGTGCTGATGGGGAAATAGGGAATAAAACATCGTAAGTAAAAAGATAAATCAAGAAGTATGAGTCAGTTTAAAGTATATGTTCAGTATATCATTTATGGTTGTTGTGGCATTGAGCTGTTGATTGGCAATAAGCTGATCAAGTGTGATGCTGGTTATGGTGGTCCTAATCCGTTGGCCTCTTTGATTGAAGCTTGTCTGGATTTTTCTATTGCCAAAAAAGAAGCTTATGAATCTGGAGATTACATCGAAGAGACGGAAACCACATGGGATGAAGAGCCGGGTGAGATGCATCTGGAGCTGAAATTATTAAAAAACGATATGGTCATCATGGATATTCAGCAGAGGGACGATGAAAAGAACGTTCTTCAAGAATGGCATGAGACAGTTCCTTATGAAGATTTCAAGGAGGCAATTGTTGCGGAGGGCTTTCGTGTGCTGAATGCATTCGGTATCCACGGTTACTATACTGCATGGTCCGATGGTGTTGATTTTCCTTTGACTGCACTGCTCCATCTTACAGGTAAGCTTCAGTTAAACTGGGATGGAGACAATTGCTTTACGAATTTGTCCAAGGAACTGGAATGTCTTTCATGCTATATAGAGAAACTTCAAATCAAGGAAGAGACTCATTATGATGAGTGTAAGCTATATTACGAAGCGTGGCAACTGCAAAGTAGTGGCGATCCGTTTGAGGTAGGTGATAAAGTGGATTGGACTTGCGTTATGTCTGCAGAGTATAAAAATGCTCATGGTATCATCATTGATTTTGAAGAAGAGGATCATGGCTTTGCTAAGTATTCCATTAGTGGTATAGTTACCCAAATCATTGCAGAGCGCAGTGAGTTTCCTAAGGGAAAGCGAGTTGTCTCTTATTTTCAGGCTAATACCATTCAAGAGGAAACCATCAGGGCTGATGGACATGAAAAGGATTTTAGCAGTGATGAAGAAACAGATAGAACGTTTTGGGGATATATCGTTACCCTCAAAGATGCTGTGGTGAAACCCTTGCCGGAAAAGGAAAGCAACTTTTAATGAGGGAGGAGTATAGTTATGGATAGAAAGTCTTTTATTCGCATATCACCTGATAGTGATGTCTTGTATATAGATAGTGATAGTTGCTGTGTTATGGCATATGGTAACGAGATTTGTAACGAGGGTCCTTCATTGGGTCCTCGTTTCAGTATCGTTGTACCAGGAATAGAGGAATGGGTAAAGCGATACGAGTATGCAACAGTCTTTGTGGAAACTGTGACTTCGCCTTCCTTTGATTGGATTACATGGCATTATGAAGGATTATGCTTCGCTAAAGCTATTTGGAAGCAAATGCCTAGATGCTACGAGCATTATGAGCCGCCATTTGACGGTTTAGTTTATAGATTGACATTGAACATGTACACTTCAGAAAACGTGAAACCCATTGTTGTAAGGTATTTACATCGAGTCTGTTCTTTTTACTAACCAGATGCAAAAAAACAAACGCCAATAACGCTCTCCTTATGTTTGCCTTCTACCAACCGCCACTTTTTCAAGCAAATTCGGCGTAGGGCTATATGCCGTCATTGCACTTAAAATACAGTTTAACGTGCCAAAATTACTATTTATTAATTGGTATCGCAAAAAATAAGACCAATTATTTTTAGTAAAGTTGGTAAAAAATTAAAAAACATTGATGTTGTACAACACACTCTGATGCATGAACCTATTACCAGAACATTCATTTTGCCTTTAAGTTTAGATCCATCCAATTGGTATCATTATTGTCATTAACTCCTCTTAATAGGCCACCCAACAGATTCTTTTCCAGTATGTTAATTTATAGAAAATCACGGGTGTCAATCCAGCAACTGGTGATAAGATTATCATTGCTGCTCGTGATTAGGTAGGATTCAAGTTTCAGATTTCCTCTCGTATTACTCTCGTAAGCATTGCAAGGAGTAGGTTTATAGCTTAGGAAAAAACAAGATTAGATCTCAAATCTGTAGATTATCAGATACTTCTGGTGGCTATTTTGTTGCTGTTGCAGATAGGAAGTTCTGAAAAATTGCACTTTTATAGTCGATATTTGAGGATTTTGGGTCAACGTATCTATATTTTTTGTACCTTTACCGGCTGAAAGCAGATATGGTTGTCCGCTAACTTAATAACAATTGGCTTATGAACAGTGAGATTTGTCCTGAATATGGCAGTCCCTATCTTCTCGTGTATGATGATGGGACTATATAGTGCTTGGATTGTGGCTTTGTCTTCAACCCTTGAGTTTGTTGCATATCTAATATAATAAGGTGAATGATATAAAGTACTTGATATTTCTTATATTCCTGGCTGTAGTTCTTGTGTAGAGATTCTGACACTCACGGAAAGGGTTCGTAGCAAGCATGATTAGATGACTCGTAAGGGTACTGCAAATGAGAGATCTCTTGCCAAAAACTCCAGTTATACATGTGGTAGGAGTAGTTCAAGGTCAAGAGAAAAATAATGTAAAAGGAGACATCTTCATGAAATTTGGATTTAGAACACCTTCTTTTAAAAGAAGCATATCTGCCAGAAGTACAGGCAGAGCAAAGCGTGCTATCAAGCATGCCATCATCTCTGGGTATGGAAAGCGAGGTATAGGACTGCTTACCAACCCCAAGAAGTCTATCTATAACCGGGTATATAGAAGAACTACTTTTGGATTAGGTGACATCATAAAGGCATTATTTGGTTAGATTTAGATTGTAGGACTTTAATTTTTGAATATGGAAGAAACGATACATTCTGCTTCAGAAATGCTTAAGCAAGTTGTTGGTTATATTCAACAAGATTCTAGGCAGAAAAAGAAATATAGATTGAGAAGTAGTATTAAGTCATTGGATGATATATTACATAAATTTTATGCAGGTACGCTTATGACCATTGGAGGCATGAGCTTTTAAAGCGTAAAAAGTAAGATAAGATATTTTAAGGTGCAAGGCTTATCCAACTGTGGAACGGAGACGCGATAACTTCAAGTTGGGCTACCCCTTGGTCGGTTTGATTCCGGCAGTCTTGCACCTGTTTTTATCGTTTTGAGATATGGAAGAGTTTGGTATGAACAAGTTTATTTTCTGTGGTGCTCTTGTATTAGCCCTAACTGGTTGTTCTCAGAAACTAACCAATCAGGTGGAGAAGCCGTTGGTCTCAAGTTATCAAGTTGTAAAACCTTTACCTTCTGTTTATCCAATAGAGAAGCTGAAGAATGTCACGGTAGCAGCCTCTTTCTCTGCCAAGGATTTTTCCTGGAAAGAAGGATTGTTATCAATGGAAGTATATACTGAAGATTTATATGATGCAGCCTTGATAAGTAAGCTCAAAGCCGGAGATACCTTGGTTTATTTAGGTCAGCCGATAGTTGTAAGGACTGTTAACGTCAAAGACGGTTTTGTCACTGTCAATGGTGGTATAGAGGAAGGAGGAGCTGATTTGATGTCCAACAATGGTGGGACCTATAGAGGAACTCAGCTAGATGACCATTCCACCTATACTAAACTCGGGAAGGTGACACTTCCTTTGAGAAAGGATTTTCTATTAATAGATTGTGGTGTGAATCCTGATGATCCCTATGATACCATCAAAGTTGCACAAGAGACTTATTTGAAGAAGGTTAAAGAATACAAGAGATATTTTAGTCCATTGAATACTAAGGTATTAATCAAGCAAGGTTCCATTGTTTCTATCATAAGAAGATGGATACCTTAAAGAAAGTACGTGAGATATGAAATATATGAAAGCATTTATACGAATAGAGATTTTAGCAGCTATCTTATGGATGTCTGCATCTCCATGTATGGCCCAGCAGAATTTAAGGAGTAAGCGTGCTGTGTCCAAAAGCACAGTTTTACCTTCTATAGGCAGGCTCTCTGATAAGCTGTCTATTATGGAAGATGTAAAGACACGTTTTGCCAAGTGGTGTCAAAAAGGTGAGTTTGAGAAGCTGGCTGCAGTGGATGGAAGACTTAGGACCCAATCCAAGGAAGTTTTTGATAGAATCTGTCAAGAGGCAATCTCTAGACAAATTGGTAAGCATGGTCAAATTGCAATGGGCTCCAATCGCTCCATTTCCACTTATGATTCTGAGGAAGAGACTTTTAGAGTGCATTTTACGGTGAATGGGAAGATGGTAAGTGGAGAGATTCATGTTCCGATTGATATAGCTCAAAGTTTTAAGGAAGATTTTCCTTCCGTGCGTGTTACCTATGGTAAAAAATGGGTCTTTATCGGCGACAGACTATATCCGAAGTCCCTGTTTATTGAAGATCGTTCTATTGCGTTTTCCTGTGATTTGCCTTTGGCCTATACTGGATCTTCTGATATAAATATAGCCTTTGATGAACTTGGTGTGTCCAATACTTATCTCAAGGGATATGTTTTTCATCTTGATGAACTGACCAGCGGTTATGAGTCTGATATGGGAGAGCGTTCTCCTTATGAATCCAAATGCTATGATGTGGTGGAGGAAATGCCAAGTTTCCCTGGTGGTCAAGGGGCTTTGATGTACTTTATTTCCAGTAATCTCACTTATCCCGCAACGGCCAGAGAATCCATGATTCAAGGAAGGGTGATTGTAGGTTTTGTGGTAGAACGTGATGGCTCTATCAGTAATGTAAAGGTTTCGAGAAGTGTAGACCCCGCTTTGGATAAAGAAGCCATGAGAGTTGTGAAGTCTATGCCAAAATGGAAACCAGGCAAACAGAATGGTTCTGCTGTAAGAGTCAAGTATACTGTTCCTGTTATCTTTAGGCTTGAATAGTTATGAAAGGAAAATCCAAGAAACCGCTCAAACGGTTTCTTGGATTTTCTCTTATTATTGGGGCTTGGCTTTAGGCATTTCTGGTTTACCAAACTCTGTTTGAATCTTCTTGATCATATCCTTTACTTCCTGGTCTATGCGATTGAAGTTATTGTAGAGGATGCGTTCCTTGGCATCGGTGGACTTGAAGTTATAATAGACAGGGAGCGGATAGTTCTTGTAGTCTTCTTCCTCTGCCTTGATTTCCTGCATGTCAAAATTTGTCTTACAGAAAAATTTGGAGGTTTTAAACTCCTCGGCCTCTTGGATGTTCATTGCCCCATTTTTTCCAGTTTTTGTGACGGTGAAGTCACGAGCCGTCTGACCGCATATCCATCCTGAAGCCATGTCACTGATTTTGGAGGCAGGAACCAAGCTGTCCATGTTCTCATTGAGATTGATGGAAGTTCGGTCTCTGTCAATGGTGATGCCTTTTTTGAGTTGGACGACCTTACCAAAGATGTCGCCGGAGAGCCAGTCGAGGGTATCCTTGCTTCTTGCAGATCCAGAAATCACATTACCCATGGTGGTGATGATTTTGTCCTTACCCACTTTTCCATAGTCAGCCTCCAACTGTGGGAGTTCCTGGAAACCCAGGGTGACGGCCACCTTGTTGCTTCGAGCAGTACCTATCAAGCGGTCAATCTTGTGGAAGTAGAGTGTAGGAAGCTCATCCACGATGATGCTCACCTGCACATTCTTTCCCTGTCCGCTATTTACTCGTGTCACCAGACGGTTTAGAATCAGCGCATTCAAGGCTCCAATGATACCAAATATTTCCTGGGCTTGAATCAGTTCACGCAGTTCTTTTTGTATGTCTCGCTTACCGTAAGGTACACGAAGTACCATGTTGATGGTGTTGCCCTACCTAATAGATGATTATAGCAAAACATGCATGAAGAAATCTTTCAAATCCCCATCATTGTCATTTGTTATGAACTTATACTCCTCTGTCTCCAGAATTTTGCAGACGTTCGTATATCCTTGTGCCCCAGTTATGATTATATCACCATCAAATAAGAAATCCTATATGTCTTTTTCTCTTCACTCATATAGTAATATTTTAAATCATTATGGCTTAAAAAGGAATCACTATACCTGGATTGTGCGATAACAATGTTTTCTCCTGAAAGTATGAAGGATTGTATGAAATGATCCTTTTACCTCCATAATGCGTAGAGGAGACCAGAGACTTGTACCTGCCTTCCCAGCTTTTGAAAGCCTCTTCCGAATATACCTTTGGTGGGTACAGTTCGTCGAGTTCCTTTTCCCGGCCTACTTTCTCATTGAGAAATGATGGTCGTGAATTTCCTTGCTCGTCATATTTGCTCTTGGAGCACAACACGTAGGAAGAGAAAGGCATTTCCCTGGCTCTTTTCTCCATCAAATCAATATCGCTAACCAGGTTTTCCACATGAGCTTCCCTTATCCAAGCCAATGTACGCCTTGTTTTGTCTTTGCAGTTTCTTGCATGAAGTCAGAATACGCCCATTTTTTAAGTGGACCCAGAAATAATTTAATCATTGCCGACATTTTTGCATTTTTTTAGCTGGATTTGTACATTCTATCATATTATTTTGTATCTTTGCCAAAAGGATGGAAAGTTGCCATTCTTCTCACGCTTTTAGATATGAGAAAAATTGTTTTAGTCGTTTTATTAATCATGTGTATGATGATGGAAGCAAATTTAGATAAAATTTCTGAATTATAAGCCAGTATAATAAAAAACTTCAAT